>SAMEA3663118__coassemble_110_pt1 | contig 58307 bp, 59 predicted proteins | sample SAMEA3663118__metabat2_high_PE_014 | metagenome-assembled genome bin SAMEA3663118 (sample SAMEA3663118) | pig gut metagenome | biome: pig gut; feature: pig-associated habitat; material: faeces | place: Denmark | collected 2012
CGGAATCTTTTTCAAATAGATGCTGAAATAAATTCAGCATGACTATTAAATATTATTTTAATTTTATTTTTATTTTTATAAAAATAGATTCTTCGCTTCGCTTAGAATGATGAAATTTCCGTCATATTGAGGCTTTCGCCGAAATATCTACTTCTGTACAGATGCTGAAAGAAGTTTGTATGACTATTCTGGACTGTTTCGTCGTTTATGTTATTCACTTTTTTAGAAACGTAACAAATGAAATTGGTATTTCATATTATGTAGAGACTGATTTACTGTTACCATATGAAGTGTAATTATTTATTTGCAAATGTGCCAATTAAATAAAAGAAAAATAATATTGAACAAGGTATTGTCCAAAGAGTATTAGCCAATGACCAATTATTTTGTTTCGCATTTGGAAAGTGTTGTTCGTTAATAAAATTAAGTCTGTTTTGTATGATTATAAATATGACAAATGTAAAACTATTTAGTATTGAATATGGATTTGGTAGTCTATATAATGCAGATAAAAATATAAAAAATATTGCTAACCATATTGGAGGAAAAGAGGGAATATTAAAAGTTTTTATATATTTATCAAGTTTTGGAAATAGAGAAAAACAATATATTCCACAAAAAATTGCTCTACAAGAAGGACTGATTGCATAACCAAACTTTTTGTTAAAAACTTTCCAATAATTATAAAGTAAAACTATATCATAAAATCCAAATGTTAAAATTGATAAAATAACAATTTTATAAATCGGTGTAGTTTCAAACCATAATTCATTTATATCAAAATTTTTGTTTTTTACCATACTTATTAAATCAGACATATTTTCTCCTTTATGGTGTTCAATTATAAATATTTTTTCATACTAAGTCAATGTATAAAACTGTATAGGTAATCTCCAACAGGATTTGTATTAGAATGATTTATAAAAGGAATTTTTGTAATGTGTGAAAATAATCAAAACAATAAAATTGTAAAAAAATATTATAAAAATGAAAATAATAATGATATTTTAGTTAAAGAGTTTACTCTTAGTGAACTTAATTCTAGTATAATTCCAACAAGTAAAATAAATAAAAAATACACTAAAATTAAGGATATTAATATTACAAGTAAAGAATATATTGAAAATTTAAAAGAAAATTACAATGTTGATTTGAAACAAGAAGCGTGGAGAAAACATCCTGAATTTGATATTGAGGTCAGTAATTTTGGTCGTGTAAAATTATTAAATTCGCAAAGTTATTTTGATTTTGTTGATGAAGGAATGTTAAAAGGTTTATTAAAATTAAAAAATGCAAAAAAATATGGTTATGTTTGGGTTTTAGTTGCTGAAACATGGCTTATAAAGCCACAAAATTATTGCATAAATTGCATTTATGATGTACATCACTTATCAAATGATGGTTATGATAATAGAGTTGAGAATTTGATTTATTTAACTAAATGTCAACATTCTAAAATAAATCACAAAACTAAAGAATAAATTAATCTGTATGATTAAAGTAAATAAAAACGAAGTAGATGAAATAAAATCCAATTAATAAGTTTAATAAATTTCATATTTCTTACAATATAATTTACAAATTTTATTAATCATGGTATAATTATCATAATGATAATCTTTATCATTATAAATTACTAAAAAATGGAGGAGACAATTATGGTTACCCAAGTATTGGATAATACAAAGATTGATGTTGCCGAATTCATTAAGCAAAATGTTACACCATATTATGGTGATGATAGTTTCTTAAGCGGACCAACACAAAGAACTTTATACATGTGGAGTAAAGTTAGTGAATTGATGAAAGAAGAAAGAAAAAAAGGTGTTTTAGATGCTGATACATCTACTCCATCGTCAATTACTGCATTCGCTCCTGGATACATTGACAAGGATAATGAAATTATCGTTGGTTTACAAACAGATGCACCGCTAAAACGTGCAATCATGCCTAATGGTGGTTACAGAATGGTTGAGGCTTCTTGTAAGGCATACAATCTTCCTGTTGATGAAGAATTAAAAACAGTTTATACAAAGTATAGAAAAACTCATAATGATGGTGTTTTTGATGCATATACTGATGCAATCAAAAAATGCCGTCACTCTGCTATTATTACAGGTCTTCCTGATGCTTATGGTAGAGGTAGAATTATAGGTGATTACAGACGTATCGCTTTGTACGGTGTTGATAGACTTATTGAAGAAAAACAAAAAGATAAACTTAATCTTGAAAAAAGACCTATGAATGAGGCAAATATCAGATTAAGAGAAGAAGTAAGTGAACAAATTAGAGCGCTTAAAGATATGAAAGAAATGGCTCTTTCTTATGGTGTTGATATTAGTAAACCTGCTGAAAGTTTTAAAGATGCAGTTCAATTTACATACTTCGGTTACTTAGCAGCAATTAAAGACCAAAATGGTGCTGCAATGTCATTAGGTCGTGTTTCTTCGTTCTTAGATATTTATTCTGAACGTGATTTGAAATCTGGTAAAATTACTGAAGAACAAGCACAAGAAATCATGGACGATTTCATTATCAAATTACGTATGGTTCGTTTCTTAAGAACTCCTGAATATAATGACTTATTCAGTGGTGATCCAGTTTGGACTACTGAAAGTATTGGTGGTATGACTATGGACGGCAAACCACTTGTTACTAAAAACTCATTCAGAATGTTGCAAACTTTAATCAACTTAGGACCTGCTCCAGAACCTAATATGACAGTTTTATGGAGTAAGAGTCTTCCTGAAGGATTTAAAGATTACTGTGCAAGAGTAAGTATCGAATCAAGTGCTATTCAATATGAAAGTGATGATTTGATGAGAGAACACTTCGGTGATGATTATGCAATTGCTTGTTGTGTATCTCCATTGGTTATTGGTAAAGAAATGCAGTTCTTCGGTGCTCGTGCAAACTTAGCAAAAGCACTTCTATACACTATCAATGGTGGTGTTGATGAAAGAACTGGTGATAAAGTTGCTGATTTCGAACCAATTACTGATGAATATCTTGATTATGATACAGTAATGGAAAAATTCGACAAGGTTATGGATTGGCTTGCTAATACTTATGTGAGTGCATTGAATATTATTCACTTTATGCATGATAAGTATAATTATGAAAAAGCACAATTAGCATTAATGGATACAGATGCAGTTCGCAAACTTGGTTGTGGTATTGCTGGTTTCAGTGTTGTTGTTGATTCACTTTCTGCTATTAAATATGCAAAAGTTAAACCTATTAGAAATGAAAATGGTATTGCAACACACTTTGAAATTGAAGGTGATTATCCGAAATATGGTAATAACGATGATAGAGTTGACTCTATGGGTGTTGAATTAGTAAATAGATTTATGTCAAAACTAGAAAAAATCGAAACTTATAGAGATGCAATTCCTACTCAATCTATTTTAACAATTACAAGTAATGTTGTTTATGGTAAGAAAACTGGTGACACTCCAGACGGTAGAGTTGCTGGTATTCCATTCGCACCAGGGGCAAACCCATTTAATGGTAGAGATTCAAAAGGTGCGTTGGCTTCATTATGTTCAGTTGCTAAGTTACCATTCAAAAATGCTAAAGATGGTATTTCTAACACATTTAGTATTATTCCTAATACATTAGGTAAATCAAGAGATGAACAAATTTCTAATTTGGTTGGTTTAATGGACGGATATTTTGGTAATGGTGCTCAGCATTTGAATGTTAACGTATTGGATAGAGAAACTCTTGAAGATGCAATGGAACATCCAGAAAATTATCCACAATTAACTATTAGAGTTAGTGGTTATGCTGTAAACTTTATCAAATTATCTCGTGAACAGCAATTAGACGTTATTAGTAGAACATTCCATTCTGCTATATAATAAATTTTCGGCAGGGATTTTCCCTGCCGATTTTTAAAGTAAGAAGATATTATATTATGACAAAATGCAACTATCATTCAATACAAACAATGGGAACACTTGATGGGCCTGGATTAAGATATGTTTTATTCTTGCAAGGTTGTCCTTTTAGGTGTTTATTTTGTCACAATCCTGATACATGGAGTGGTAGTGCAAATTCAATGAGTGTTGATGAAGTTTTTTCTGATATTCTTAAATATAAAAGTTTTTATGAAAATTCTAATGGTGGTGTGACAATTTCAGGTGGTGAGCCGTTGTTGCAAATACCGTTTCTTTTGGAATTATTTAAAAAATTAAAAACTAACAATATCCATACTGCTATTGATACTTGTGGTTATGTTGATATTACAGAAGATTTAAAAGAATTGTTAAATTATACAGATTTATTTTTGTTAGATATAAAGCATTTAGATAAACAAAAACATAAAGATTTAACAGGTTGTCCTAATGATAAAGTTTTGAACTTTTTAAAATTTCTAAATGATAATAATAAATCTATTTGGATAAGACAAGTACTTGTTCCGGATATAAGTATGGATGATGATTATATTGAGTCATTAATAAACTTTTTGAAAAACTTTAAAATTGAAAAAGTTGAGTTGCTTCCTTATCACGAAATGGGAAAAGAAAAATATAAAAAATTGGGATTAGAATATAAATTACAATCACGTATTCCAACGAAAGAAGAAGTTAAAAAAATAAAAGAAAAATTCGTTGAAAACGGTTTTGATACTATATTATAAAAAATATTTTTGGTACGATAATATTATGATTACAAAGGAAGTTAATAACTGGTTAAGAAATGTAGAATGTGGTAATTACTCAATGCAAGATGCATTAGAGGAGTTTGCTAAATTCGCAAAATATTTAACACGTGAAGAAGCAATAATGATTAAACGTCGCTTGTTGGGTTCAGTAAAGAAATAATTAGTTTATATCAACAACACTAACACCGTCTCCGCCTTCTGTATTCTCTCCAGGGCGATATTTTGCTACATAGGGTGATGTTGATAGGAAATCTCTTACTGCTGACTTCATAGCCCCTGTACCATGTCCATGAATAATAAATACTGGTGTTAGATTTACTAAACTTGCTTTATCTAAGAATGCTTCAAGTTCATCTAAACCTTCTTCTACTCTAAATCCTCTTAAATCTAATGTGTTAGACATTGCATAACGTTTTAATTCAAAGTTTGTTGATGGTTTAACAGGCTTGAATACCTTTTTACTAATGAGTGCTTTGTTATAGACAGCAAGTCTTGATTGTTTAATTTTTGTTTTAATGTTGCCCATTTGAACATATACATTTTTGTTTTTATCTGGTAATGATAAAAGTTCTACTTCTTGGTGAAGTTCTTTAACGATAAATATATCGTGAACTTTTGCTTTTGACCAATCTATTTCATCATATTTTTCGCTTTCTTCAAGTTGGCTTAAATCGCCTCTAAACTTATGTTCAAGATTCGCTAAACGTAAATATGAACGTCTTGCAATTTTTTCTGATTGATTTTTTCTTAGTTCATCAAGAATTTCTTTTATTTCTGCTTTAACTGCATCAAGTTCATTATCAAAACGATGTTTAATCTGTTTAATTGTTTTGTTTTTTGATTTCTTTAATTCAGTTACTTCTTTTTCGTATTTTTTCTTTAAACCAATTGCTTCTGCATTTGTTTCTTCAGCACTTTTTAAATGTTTTGTAAGTTGTTGATGCGTATCTTGTAATTTTTCTACAACTTCTATAGAGTTATCTTTTTGTGTATATAAAAGTTCTTGTGCTTGTTTAACTAAAGATTTATCTAATCCTAAATTTGCGGATACTGAAATAGCATTGCTTAATCCTGGAATACCTATTATAAGGTTATATGTTGGTGAAAGTGTTTCTGTATCAAATTCAACGCAAGCATTTTTAAAATAACTATCACTATATTCAAGAGATTTTAATTCGCCGTAATGGGTTGTTATAACTGATTGTGTTGAAAGTTTTTTAAATCTTTTTAGAATTACTTCTGCAAGGACAGCACCCTCAACTGGATCAGTACCGGCACATAATTCATCTAGTAAAACAAATGTATCAGAATTAGATAAGTTTAAAATATCTATAATATTTGTCATGTGTGATGAAAAAGTTGAAAGGTTTTGAAGTATATTTTGGTCATCACCAATGTCTGCAAAAATATTTTTGAACGGGTATATTTTTGCTTCTGTACAAGGTAAAAACATTCCTGACTTTGTCATAAGTAAAAATAAACCAATTGTTTTCATTGCAACAGTTTTACCACCAGTATTTGAACCTGTAATCAAAACTGAGTGGTAATCTTTCCCTATTTCAAAATCGTTTTCAACCAGTTTTTCAACGTGTCCAATCAATAAAGGGTGACGCATTCTTTCAATTTTGACAATTTTCTTTTCTTCTAATATTGGTTCAATTGCTTGTATTTTAATAGCATATCTTGCTTTCGCAAAGTGAAAATCAATTTCTCCAAGTGTTGCAATGCTTTGTTTTATATCATCAAGATGTGTTTTTATTTCGCTACTTAATGATGTTAGTATGTTGATTATTTCACCATGAATTTTGGATTTTACTTCTCTAATTTTGTTGTTTAAAGGTACTATTTGTGATGGTTCAATATAGAAAGTTTTGTTTGTTGCAGAAACATCGTGAATAATACCAGAAATTTTATTTTTCGAAGGTGCTTTCACTTGGAAAACGACTCTATCATCTCTAAGTGTATATATTTGTTCTTGTAAATGTTTATTGAAATCAGGTGTATTTAAAAGTTTTGTTACTGTTTCTTTTAAAGTTGTTTCTGTATCTTTTAATGATGAATATAATCCACTTAATGTTTGGGTTGCATTATGTTTAACATTATAATTATCATCAAAAGTATTGAAAATTCTTTCTTCAAAATCTCTATCAGAATATAGTTTCAAACTTAGATTAAATAAAAGAGAATCTTGTTCGATATTTTCTCTCAAAAAGTTTTTTACTAATCTTGATGATTTTAAAGTTTTTGCGAAATCAATTAGTTCATCTTCGATAAAATATTCAGGTTTTAAATCTATTTCATCAAGATTGATAACGTAATCTAATGGAATATCAATAGCGTTATTTAAAATAGACATTGCCTCTTTTGTATAAGAAAGCATTGTTTTGATTGTAGAAGTATCTTTTGATGGCTCTAAATCAAGACAAAGTCTTTTTGCATAATTGCAACGTGTATAATTTGCTAATTCTTGCAAAATTTTGTCGTATTCTAATGCTTTTAAAGTTTTTTGATATGCTCCACCCATAGGTAAAATATACCTTATACATAAATTGTTTGCAATTATTTATTAGAAAATATTTATATCTATTTATTTTAATGTATTGTAACAGTTTTGCTACGAAAAATTTACATATTAGCAAAAAATTACGTTTTCCGTCATTATATAAACAAGTGGAGTTAACCGGAGGTTTTAATATGTCATCAGTAAAATGTGTAGGAATTATGGCTGCTGCAGGTGGTATTGTAACAGGTGGTATGAGTTTGTATAGTGGTATGAAAGCACGTAAACAAGTAATTGCTCATGCTCAAAAAGTTGCTGATGCAAATGGTGGTAAAATCCCTACAGGTGGAATGACAAAAGATGGTGCTTTGTGGGACGGATTTACTACTGTAGATAAAATTAAAAAAGATTCTAGAAAAGGTATCGCAGTAGGTACAGGTATTACGGCTGCGGTTGGTGCAGTATCAACTGCTGTTGTTTCAGCATTGACTTTGTTAGCAAAAGCCAAAATAAAATAAAATTTATTCTTATAACAAAAAGGACTTCTAATAATAGAAGTCCTTTTTTATGTTTATTGAATAAGTTTTTTTATTGCTTGTCAAACATTTGTTTAATGCCATCAACAGAACTTAAAATTCCAGTTGCTTCGTAAGGCATATAAACAACTTTGTTGTTTTCTCCGTCTGTCATTGTTTTTAGTGTTTCAAGATATTTCATAGCAATCAAGTATTTATCAGGTTGCCCCTTGTCAGCTAGAGCATTGATAATTTTTTCGATTGCTTGTTGCTCACCGTCTGCCTCTACAATTCTTGCTTGAGCAACACCTTCTGCTTTTAAGATTGCTGCTTGTTTTTGACCTTCTGCAATATTGATTGCAGATTCTTTTTCACCTTCAGCTTTTAGAATTGCAGATTTTTTTAAACCTTCTGCTTCTAAGATTGCAGCACGTCTATCACGTTCTGCTTTCATTTGTTTTTCCATTGCTGTTTGAATATCAACAGGTGGAATGATGTCTTGAAGTTCTACACGACTAACCTTAACACCCCATTTGTTTGTTGCTTCATCAAGAATTGTTCTTAATTCTTGGTTGATTTTATCTCTTGAAACTAAGGTTTCATCTAAATCTATTTGACCAACTAGGTTTCTTAATGTTGTTTGAGTTAATTTTTCAATTGCTTCTGGCAAGTTTTGGATTTCATATACTGCTGATTTTGGATCAACAATTTGGAAATATAATAAAGCATTGATGCTGATTGATACATTATCTTTTGTGATTACATTTTGACGAGGAAAATCATATACAGTTTCTCTTAAATCAATTCTATCAATCTCTTTGATGTAAGAGTAAGTTTTGCCATCTAAACCTTTTTGCATGGCTTTCCAGTATATACCTCTTGGTGTTTCAATGAATGGAAATATAAAATTAAATCCTGATTCTAAAATTCTATCAAACTTACCTAAACGTTCTACAATTACTACTTCTGCTTGTTTAACTATAATAACACCTTTGATTGCAATTATAATTGCAAATATAACGAATACTCCTAAAAAAAACATAAATATCTCCTATATTACTTTTTCTACATACATTATAAGACTTTCATTTTTAACGATTTTAACTTCTGTATCTATGTCAAAAGTTTCATCGTTTAATGAACGTGCTTCCCAACGTTCATCATAAATTGTTATAGCACCTGAATATTTGTTTATTGGTTGTATAACTTTTACTATTTTCCCTATATATTTATCTTGAATGCCTGTTTGTTTTGATTTGTCGTGTTTTCCTTTGATAAGAAATGGACGAAGAAAGAATAATGCTGCTAATGATAATAGAGCAAAAGCAAGTATTATTATTTCCCAATTAAAAATAAATAGTGCTAACACTGCACTTATCAATGCTGCGACAGCAAGATTTAAGAAAAACATTGCAGGCATGAATATCTCTAACACTAAAAACAAAATAGATATCATTAACATTATTTGCCACATAACATAAACCCTTAAATACAATATTGGTAATACTTTTAAAAGTATGTACCCTAATATTTAGGATACATACTTATTATAAATCATTTTGAAAAATTATTTATTGATAACTTCGTTAATATCTCTAACCATTTCATCTGGATCAAAACCGTGAACTTTAGCACCAGCTTCAAGGTTTTCAAAACGAGCAGCAGCACAACCTAAACAACCTAAGCCGTATTTAGCGAAGATTTCAATACTTTCAGGATATTGTTGTGCAATATCTAATATACCCATTTCTTTCGTAACTTTCTTTTCCATTTTTTGACTCCTTATGTTGACTTTTCCAAAAATATTCTTAAATAAATTATATAACAAAATGAGAGGTTTGAACAATGGATTTTATTAAAAAGTTATTTAAGAACGACTCAACTGTCGTTGGTTTATGTGATTTGAAAAGACGTCAAGCAGTTAATTCTTTTAATTTTGCAAAACAGTACAATTTTAGTCAACCATTTTCTGCTAATACAGAAAATAGATATGCTTATGCTAAGTTCTAATCCTTATAAATATATAAAGCAGACAAGCCCTGAAGATGGTTAATTGTGAATAGGTTGAAAAACTAATATATTGAAAAAGTCAACGTGTTTGTCTGCTTTTCCTTAGTATAATTATATTTATTGTAATATGTTTGAGAATAAACAAAACAGACATAATCTAAAATTATGCCTGTTTGTATAATAAAATATTGTTTTATATTTTAAACTTTATCGTTGGCAATCATTTTTCTAATTGCTTCGACTGCAACTTTGATTGCTTTATCTGTATCGTGGATAACAGGATTTTCAAGTCCTTGTTTTTCTCTTTCTTGGTTAGCAACTACTAAGAATACAGAGCCAACTTTTACTCTTAAATAACTACCAACAACAAATAATGCTGCTGATTCCATTTCTGAAGCAAGACAGCCAAGTTTAAGCCAAGCATTCCATTTGTTGATTAATTCATAGTTTACAGGCATTTTTTCTGGTTCGTGTTGACCGTAGAATGAGTCCTTGCATTCAACAACACCTGCGTGGTATTCAAATCCTAACTTCTTCGCAGAATCAACAAGAGCATTTACTACATCAAGGTTTGCAACTGCTGGAAATTCGATAGGTGCGTATTCTTTTGTTGTTCCTTCCATACGTATTGCAGATGTTGCAACAACAACGTCACCACCTTTTACATCTATATCCATACCACCACAAGTACCAATTCTGATAAATGTATTTGCACCTGCTTTTACAAGTTCTTCTAATGCGATTGATGCAGATGGTCCACCAATACCGGTTGATGTAACACTAACCTTTACACCATCAAGGTAGCCTGTGTATGTAACATATTCTCTGTTATCTGCGATAAGTTTTGCATCATCAAAATATGCAGCAATTTTTTTACAACGTTTTGGATCACCTGGCATGATTACATATTTACCAACATCTCCATTTTTTACTGCTATGTGATATTGAAGACCTTCTTCTGCATATTTCATGATAACACTCCTTTTTTTATGTACACCATTAGGAACATCAATTTTATCACTTTTTAACCCTCTCTGTCAATTAATATTCTGAAAATTATTTATTATCAGTATTTTGTTTATTTACATTTACATAACATAAAGATGCTATTTCTTGTTTAAGTGTATTGATAGGAATTTCAATACGTTCTTTTGTGTCTGCGGTATTTACTATTGTTGCATATTTAGAGTTTATTTTGTATATAGTGTATTCTTTATCTGTTTTTAAATTTGTTTTTGCATGAAAACGGGTTCTTATTGGAGTTTTATTATTTTCGCTTTCTTTAAATTTTACACTTGCAGCATATTTTGTTGGGTTTTGTGTATATTCATTGATAAATTTATTTAGGCTTGCTTTAGCATATATGTTTTCAATATTGTCATTATTTTCAGTATTTATTTCTGGTGATGTTTCACCAGTTAAAAGATAATATGCTTGTTTTGTTGCAGTATTTTTATCTACGTTTTGATTTTCTGTTGAATCAAAAACATAGTCAGGAATATTTTTATCAGGTGTTATATTATTGTTTTTTATATCTTGTTTGAATTTATCTAATGCTAATTCAAATGCTAAGACATCACCATCACCTTTAGAATATTTCTTTGTAAAACTAGTAATTTTGCCATTTTCGTTTTCATGAGTTACGTATTGTTTAGTCGCTTCTTTAAGTTCTTTTTTTGTAATATTATACTCTCTATCTGCTCCTTTGAATTTAATAGTTATGCTATTATCGTCATTACGTTTCATAGAATTTTTAATGATTTCTTTACCTTCATCTGTAGAAGATAAAGAATTTAATGCACTAATTAATCCGGAATTAGAAAATTCTCCTTGTTTTATGTTAGATATTTTACCATTAGTACGAGTATTGCTATATGTTGAATACCAATCAGCAGCATAACCTAATGCTGCACCTGAGCCAATAAGATATAATGCTTTGTTCATAACTCCATTACGAACGTGGTAACTATGACTTTTATCAGGATGTATTTTTTCTACTGCTTTAATCCATTTATCAATTTGTCCTACTGCCCATTTGATAGGTGGACATTTTTGTAATGAAGGAAATTTTTTGCCAAGTCCGTATGTAGCAGCAAAAAGAACACTTTGAAATAATCCGAAAGTACCACCAATCATAGTGGCACTAGCACGGTCTTTTTTGCCAGTATTGTTTGCTATTACAACTGCTATTTTGTCATTTTTAGTATCTTGTACTAAATTGTAGCAGTCTAGAGCAGATGGAGTATTAATACCTATTACATTTAAACCTAACATAACTATTCCTTACTTATATAAAGTAAGTTTTTGTATATAAATTGCATGTATAATATAGAATTGTAAACTTTTTGTATAAATTTAATCAGGAATTACTGCAATTTTTAACAATCCATCAGGTTTGTTTTTGAATATTTCGTATCCTTGAATTATTTTACTTAATGTTATTTCTTTTGATATTAAGAAATCTGTATTTAGTTTGTTTTGAGAAATTAATTCTATAAGTTTTTTGCAGTGTATTGCGTCTACTCCACCAGTTTTGAAGGTTAAATTTTTGCCATACATATTGGGTAATGGTAATATTTGAGGATTTTCATACATTGCTACAATTGCAACTATTGCATTTGGTCTTGCTATTTGCCAAGCAATTTGGAATGTTTCATCAGTACCACCACATTCAATTACTCCATCTGCTCCTCGGTTATTTGTTTGTGAGTTGATTATATTCATGTAATTTTCTTTTTGAGGGTTAATTGTTATGTCTGCTAGGTTGTTATCTTTTGCAATTTGTAATCTAGTTTCATCAATATCAAGTGCAATTATTTTATTTGCTCCCATAAGTTTTGCACATTGCATAGCACATAATCCAACTGGTCCACAGCCAATAATTGCAATAATGTCGTCTTGTTTGATTTCGCAAAGTTCTGCTCCAAAATATCCACTTGATAAAATATCACCTACAAATAATGCATTTTTATAACTTACATTATTAGGTAATTTAGTTAGTCCTGTATCTGCAAATGGCACTCTTACATATTCTGCTTGACAACCATCAATTTTGCAGCCGAGTTTCCAACCACCATTTTCACAATTATTTATGAAACCTTTTTGACAAAAATAACATTCACCACAAAAGGTTTCACAATTAATACTTACTCTATCGCCGATGTTGAAATTCGTTATATCTTCGCCCAATTCTACTATTTCACCAACAAATTCGTGTCCTAGTGTTATACCTTTTTTAGCAATTGGTACAGCACCATTGATTATGTGTAAATCACTTGTGCAGATTGATGACATTTGAACTTTAATAATTGCATCTCGTTTGTGTTGTATTGTTGGTATAGGTTTTTCTATAAGTTCTATTTTGTTTGTATCAATGTATGTAAGTGCTTTCATTGTTTTATCCTTTTTAAGTTTTTATAAAAATATATTAACATTTTTTTACAAAAACGCAATTCTAAAAAATTACAGGATTTATTGAAAATGTGATGAATAATGTAGGTAGAAATTTCTCAAACTATGTAAGAACAGGCATGTTATCTTTGTTGATGTGTGCATCTTCTTGTACTCAAAAAGAAGCACCTAATATTGCCCGTAAGGTTAGCAATCCTGTCGAACAGAAAGCAGATAGTGTTGGCAAATTGTTATCAATGTTAGAACGTGGAGATTTTCATTCTATTTATATTTCAAAAAAAAACAAAAAAAGATATTATTAGTGTAAATGAAATTTCAAAATATGTTCCGAATGATTCTGTTGGTGAATTATTTTATCAAGTTTATGTAGGTAATGCTGATAAAGCAATACGAAAAGCAAATAATAAAAAGGGTAAATTAGTTACAGTAGGTAATGGTATAACTGGTAAAGGTTATATAGAACTTGCTGGTAATAGAAAAGCCTATGAAGGTGATTATATTTCTGCTCATTCAGTTGATAGTTTGACTAAAAGAGCAATAGATACTCGACAAGATATAATTAAGAAAAATGTTACTTCAAAAACTTATGAAACATTAAAAGGATATGAAAAAGATGCAGTTTTGTCTTATTTGTATAATGTTGGTGAAAAACTAATGAAAGATAAAGTTGATGGTAAAAAATCAATGTTTGAATATCTAGCAAATCATGAAAAAAGTAAAACTCAGGCACAATTTAGAGTTTTTTCATCTTCTCAAAATGCACAGACTGGTTTGGCAAAGCGTAATCTTATTCAGATGATAATTTTTGGTAATGGTAAAATTTATAATCATCCTGATGCACAAAAGAATTTTAAAAAACAATTATCAATTATAAAAAGACACGAAAATTCTGAAAATCTTGTAAATGAAATTATTGACGTCGTGGAAAAATATGGCGTAGATGCTAAAAAATTCAAGAGAACAAAAGAACAAATGCAAAAATAGAGTTATTGTTAATAAAACTTTAAAATTCATGCAATTTTGAATTGAAAAATTACTTTATATACATAAGTGGTTTATTAAGTTTAGGATTTATTATGGATATTAATTTACTTAGAAATGTTGTAAGAGATTTTAAGCCAACAAGATTATTGGAATATAAGGGTGTATTAACCTCGCCAATAAAAGATTCAACTTTGGTAAGACAACCGGCAAAAGATTTATTTCAACATTCTTCTACATCTGTGGCAGAAACAACTAGACATGTAGCACAATATATGCCTATTAATCCTTCTAAAGGGGCTCCATTGGGTTTAAATCCTGCTCAAAGAAAAAGTATTGCAAGTGTTGTTACTCAGAATCCTGAGGAGCAAAAATTGTTGATGGATTTTGTTGAAAAAGAAACAATTCATGTAACAGATGCTGTTGAGCAAGGTGTTATGAAAACACAATTTGCAAATGTAATGAAAAATCACCCTGATATAAAACCAAATGAAGTATATGTATATTCACCACAACCAAAAGGTTATATAAAAAGTTATACAAAAAGTGGCGAAACATTTGCAAATGCAAATGGAATTGATAAATCTCATATAGTTACTGATTTTGAAAATGTTCCTGAAGGATCAACTGTATTTATGCCAGATGATTGTTCTATAACAGGTGCATCAATGGTGTTCGATTTGTTAGAGAAATTACCACCTGATTTTAAAGGTCGAATTGTTATGGCTCCGACGGTAAAGGGTGCAGGAGAATCTCTTGCAAATAGACCGTTAGCAGAAGATGTTTTAAATTCATTCTCTAGTATAAATTCAAAAGGTGCAGATAGAAAATCTATCGCAGAACAATTAAAGGGTTTGATTGCCGATAATAAAAAAGACAATAAGGATGCTTTAGATGCTTTAACTAATGGTTCTAATTATTCTAATGTTGATATAGAAATTGCAACAGGTTCATTGCGTGCACCTAATTTTAAAGAAACTGAAACCTTCAGAAATTTACCAAGAAGTCAACAAAGATTATTGGATTCTATGGTTACGGCAGATGGTGTAAATACAGGCTATCATGATTCTGGGGTAATGGTATTATTCCAAGAAAAAGGACCAAATAATAATATTGGTATAATGGATGTTGTTGGTTCTGTTATGGGTAAGAAACCAAAACCGAGTGGTGTATTGAGTTATGCTGATACTATGGAACTTAATCGAAATGGTATGAGATGTGCATTGGCTGCTTGTCCAAAAACAAATAAACATGGTAATTCTTCTGAATTAATTTTAGAATCGTTTGCGGATGGTAAAAAGACTGGATATGTTCCATATAGTGTTAAAGATGGTAAACCAGTTGAGTTTGTAGTTAGATTTGCCGATGGTAAAATACAAAAAGTTTCATATAATGCTAAACTTGAAGATAAATTAAAATTTGAAACAGAAAAATTGTATGGTTTTGAACCAGATGCTAGTGCGACTAATATAAGAACTTATAAAGGTTTATACAAAGATAGAACCGTAAAATCTAAATTTGGTTATAGGACAGATGTCTTAGCAATTCCTAAAGATGCTCAAATTGTTAGTGTTGATGGTCAACCATTAGAGTCAATTATGAAATTAAATCATTCATAATATTCTGATTGTTTAGTGTTAATTCTTGCTTTATAATCATTCATAATGTAATATATTTTATATTATGAGGGCAAATTGTTATGTACGATTTTATTGAAACTTTTATAAAGACAGTAGAAAATTTATATTCTTTAAAAGAATGTTATGAATATATTGATGAAATGGTCGAAAAACAAGAAGGTTTTAAAGAATTAGATTTGAATTTATTTAAGTATAAAGATATATTTATTCGTACAGGTAAAATTTTTGGTATTGTTAACACAGCAGATTGTATTGAAAATATTTTAAAATATAAGTTATCAACTGCTCCAGAGTTTATAAAGGCAATCCGTTTAAAAAATAATGATGATATGGTTTTAATTACAAGGGTTCAAGGTTCAGAAAGTTTTGAATTCAAACGTTATCTTGATGAAAAAAATGTTTTATCTGAAGAAGAACGTATAAAAGTTATTGAAGATTTTGATAAACTTGCAGAACATAATTTATACAATCCTTCTATGACTGAGGATTTAAACTATTGGTTTGTACTCGGAAATAAAATTTATATTGATAAATGGGTAGGGTTACTTTCTTTTGAATCAGATGTTGATAAACAAGAAAAACGTAAAGTTTTGTTAGAAATGTGTGATTTATAATAAAATTTTAGCAAATTTATTTATTTACATGATTTATTATGGCTGAGAATAATAATGAAAGTTAATAAATCTATATGTTAAAAGTTTCTCCAAGTATTCAAAAATATTCAAAAGTACAATTAAAATCGTTTAAACCCCAAATCAGCGTTCCTGTTGATTATAAGTTTGGAATTGAAAAAACTCAATTTAAACCAATATTGATGTCTGAAACATTATCAGATTTGGATTATAAAAACACAATTTGTAAAGCTGCAAATATAGCAAATGTACAAATACATAATTTGAAATCTGTTATTGGACCACAAGAATTGAAGCGAGTAGTTAAAGAAAATTCTAATAATCGTAAATTTTGGGTTCCTGGAGAACGTCCTGCTGCAATGGAAGCAATACCGGATTCTTATGGATTAGAAAATGTATTTTCAAAAGATTTTGGTGCAAGTATTCATATTCATACAGTACGTTCAGATGGTCAATTGACAGTTGAAGAGGTTTTAAATCAAGCGGCGAAATATGCTGATAAGTATGCACAGAATGGAAAAGGAAGATTTATTGTTGGTATTACTGACCATAATACAGTTGATGGTTGTAAAGATGCTGTGAAAATTTTGGCTAGTAATCCAGAAAAGTACAAAAATTTAGGTGTTGTTTTAGGTTCAGAAATTTCTACAAAAGAACGTTCGATTGCAGAATATCAATTGAGAAAACCTGAAAAATTACATGTTTTGGCATTATGTGTAAATCCTTTTGATAAGGAGGTAAATTCATTTTTCTCGGATTTAGCAACAACTCCCAAGACACCAATGTTTCCGAAAGAAATTAATGTAAAAACTGCTGTTGATGCATTTAGTAATCAAAAATATGGCTGGTTTTCGCTAGCCCACCCTGCATATCCAGATATGCAGCATAGGGTGAAAACAGGTGATGATTATTGTGATGCAACTGCTAAAACTATCAAACATTTTAAAGATACGGCAAAAGATAAGGCATTATATGTCGAAAATTATTATGCTAGTTATTTTGGGAATCTAAACACCGATAAAAAACTTAAAAAGACAATTGAACAAACCTGTGATGCTTTGAATTTATACAAAGCAGGTGGTATTGATACACATGGCGACTCAATATTTTATAGCAGTAATAAATGTAATGCTAAAAGATTAAAAACAATGAATGAAAAATAATTACTTGATTATTCCTGCTTTAGCCAAGAAGAATGCATGAACATAATAAGCATAAATTACGCCAAGAATTGCTCCCCAAAATACTTGTAGAGGAGTGTGTCCTAATAATTCTTTTAGTTTTCCACCAATTTCTTGGATTTCGTGTTTATAAAAATCTTCTAAAATTCTATTCAAACAAGCTGCTTGTCTGCCTGCGGCACGTCTTACACCTGCTGCATCATACATCACAACAAGAGCATATCCTAGTGCAATTGCAAATGCTATCGATTGAAAACCTAAAATTAGACCAACCATTGTCGATAAACCTACAACACTAGCAGAGTGAGCACTTGGCATTCCACCTGTTGTTGTAAACAATCTTAAATCTATTTTTTTGTTGAATACTAAATGTAAACTAAATTTGATAGTTTGGGCAATTAGAGGAACCGTTAAACTAACGAACAATACTTCATAGCCAGTGTTTACAAATTTAGATATATCCATAAAATCCTTTCTTTTTAATTAAAATACATAATTTAATGTATTTATATTTTATCACGATATAATTTATTATTCGAAAAATTTAATATATTGTATCAAATGATTTACAATTAACTACTTTTTATGGTGGGTTTTCTTAATTCCATAACTATACAAAATTTGAAATATATGATAAGATTGTATCAGATGTAGTAGAAAATTTTTAGGAAATATATGCGATAAAATTATTTAAAAACATCATTTAGATAATCCGTTGGTAGGTTATATGTACCAACAGTCGTATATATATAATAAAAACAATAGAAAAGGATAAAAGCAGATGAGTATTATTCCAATCTCTGTGATTGTAGTAATGATAGCTGTAGTTGTCGTACAACAAGTTTTGTACGTAAAGTTATCAAAACAATCTAAGATTAGTGCTGCCAGTTTGGCTGAAAAAGAAGAGTTAATTAAAAAAGAAGCAATGATTTCTGCAAAAGAAGCATTGCAAGATGAAAGAGAAAAGTTCAATGAAGAAGAACGTGAACGTAGACGTGAATTGAACAATTATGAAAATAAACTTACAAAAAGAGAAGATGAATTAGAAAATAAAATTCAATCTGTAACTGATAAAGAATCAAATCTTGATAAAAGAGAAGATGAAATTGATGAAAAAGAAAGTTATTTAGAAGAAACTATCAGAAAACAAGTTTCTGAATTAGAAAGAATTTCTGGATTATCTGTCGACGATGCTAAAAAAATGCTTTTAGAACAATTGAAAAAAGATTTAGCACAAGAACAAATGCAATTAATTCGTGAGAATGAAGCAAAAATTCGTGAAGATGCTCAAGAAAAAGCAAAAGATATTATTTCTACAACAATGCAACGTTGTATGATGGAACAGGTTGTTGAATCAACAGTTTCTGTTGTTTCATTGCCGAATGATGAAATGAAAGGTCGTATTATTGGTAGAGAAGGTCGTAATATTAGAACCTTAGAAACATTAACTGGTGTTGATTTAATTATTGATGATACTCCGGAAGCAGTTGTTTTATCATCTTTTGATCCAGTTAGACGTGAAATTGCAAAATTAGCATTAGAAAAACTTATTCAAGATGGACGTATTCACCCAGTTAGAATTGAAGAAGTTGTTGAAAAATCAAAAGCTGAAATCGAAAAGAAAATATTTAGAGAAGGTGAAAATGCTGCTCTAGATATGGGTGTAATGGGATTAAGTAAAGAACTAATAAAAGATTTAGGACGTTTATATTATAGAACAAGTTATGGTCAAAATGTTTTGAATCATTCTATAGAAGTTGGTCATATTGCCGGAATGTTAGCTGCGGAATTAGGTGCTAATGTTTATGTGGCAAAAAGGGCAGGCTTATTGCATGATATAGGTAAAGCAGTTGACCAAACTCAAGAAGGTACTCATATTCAATTAGGTGTTGAATTAGCAAGGAAATTCGGTGAAAAAGAAGAAATTATTCATGCAATTGAAGCACACCATGATGATGTTACTGCAAATACAATTGAAGCAGTATTAGTAAAAATAGCAGATGCAATCTCTGCTGGTCGTCCTGGTGCTAGACGTGATACTTTAGAAATTTATATCAAACGTTTACAAAAGATTGAAGAAATCGTTAATAGTTATGAAGGTATTAAACAATCTTTTGCTGTTCAAGCAGGACGTGAAGTTCGAGTGATTGTTGAAGCTGAAATGTTTGATGATTTGGCATCTGGTAAATTGGCTCGTGATATTGCTAAAAAGATTGAAAATGAGTTAGATTATCCAGGACAGATTAGAGTTACAGTTGTTCGTGAATTCCGAGCAGTTGAAATAGCTAAATAGTAACAAAGGTGGTTATAATCAGTCATCATGACAAATAAAGAATTGAAAATTTTATTTTTCGGAGATTTGGTAGGCAAAGTCGGTAGAAATTCCGTCATTGCCTATCTTGCTGATTTAAAAAATAAAAATCAATTGCCAGATTTTGTTATTGTTAATGGTGAAAATGCATCTCATGGATTTGGTCTAACAGAGAAAAATTATAATGAACTCTTGAATGCTGGTGTTGATTGTATTACATCAGGCAATCATATATGGGACAAGAAAGATATTTATTCGTATATAGATAATGCAGATAAACTTATACGACCTATAAATTATCCTGATTGTAAATATGGCAGTGGTAGTCGTATTTTTGAAGTTAATGGTGAAAAAATTGCTGTTATAAATGCATTAGGACGTGTTTTTATGCAACCAATGGAATCTCCTTGGATTGTAGTTAAAGAAGAAGTTGAAAAATTAAAGGAAGAAACTAATAATATTATTGTAGATTTTCATGCTGAAGCGACTGCCGAAAAATTGTGTTTCGGTAGATATTTGTCAGAATTAGGAGTTTCAATGTTTGTTGGTACTCATACACATGTTCAAACTGCAGATGAAACCATTATAAATAATATGGCATATATCTCTGATGTTGGTTTTTGTGGTGCAGTAAATAGTATTATTGGTATGGAATATCATACGTCTTTAAAAAGATTAGTTACATTATTACCTGAAAGATATGAGGTATCTGAAACTTACCCTGCTCATATCAATGCTGTTGAAGTTTCGTTAGTTGATGGAAATGCAACAGATATTAAAAGAATTAATATAATAGTAGATAATAAAAATGGAATGGAGGTCAGCGTTGATACTAGCGTTTGATACAAGGAGGGTGAAATGAAATCAGATTTTCATATTCACACATATTATTCTGATGGAATATTCTCACCCGAAAAAATAGTTGATTTAGCCGTAGAGCATGGTTTAGAGGTTATTGCATTAACTGATCACGACAATATTTTGTCTTATGATGTAGCAAAAAAATATATTGAGGAAAAACACGAAAATCTTGAACTTATTAGGGGTGTTGAAATAAATACTCTTTATAAGGGGATGGAAGTTCATATTCTTGGCTATTTTATGGATGTGAATAATAGAGATTTTGTCAATATGTTGAAAACTCAACAACAAGCCAGAATTAAACAAACAAAGGAAATTTTAGCACTTCTAAATAAAAAAGAAGGTATTAAAATTAAGTTTGAAGATGTAAAAAATATGGTTGCAGAAGGTGGAAGTATTGGACGTCCACATATTGCAAAAGCCATTACAAATGTTGGTGGAACAGCAAATGTAATAGAAGCATATAGCAAGTATATTCATGCAGATTCACCTGTTTATGTTGAAAGAAAAACAGTGTCACCTTTCGATGTTGTTGAAATTATATATGATGCAGGGGGTATTCCAGTAATAGCACACCCTTATGATGTGCCGATTGCAGATGAATTAATTCCTCAATTGGTTAATTGTGGTTTACGTGGTATTGAAGCATATCATAGAAAACATTCTGCACCATATATTGAACATTTTTCAACATTGGCAGAAGAATATGGTTTGATTGTTACTGGTGGCTCTGATTTTCATGCACCAAATATTATGAACGGTCAAATTATTTTAGGTAAAAATTTCGTTCCTGAGTGGATTTATGATAATCTAATTAAAGAGAAAAAACGATTAGATATGGCATAAATTTTAAATATAGAAAGGCTATATTATATAAAATGGAAAAGGGTTTTACTCTTGTAGAGGTTATAATTTTATTTGTAATATTTTTAACGGTAGCAGTATTAGTTATTCCGTTATCTGTTGATGACGTTGTTACTGCAAAAAATACTGCAAAATGGCAACATGTTCAGAGTGGTTTTTCGAGTATTCCTATTAGTATGGTTAATACTGAAAAGTATAAAACTACTCAAAAAATTGATTTAGAAGATTTTATAACTGCATTGATAAAGATTCATCCGTTAAAAAATGTTGTTAATTATAAAATTAAATATATGAATGGTGATGTACCTGAGTCAAAGTATATTTTTGATGAAATATACAATACTGATGATGGTGCAACTTTGGCATTCAAATGGTTGGATACAAGTAGTATCAATGGCGAAGACAAATTGTATGGTATTTTAATGTATGATGTTAATGGAAAACGTGGACCTAATGTATGGGGCAAAGATGTTTTCGGTATGAATATTTATGCAAACAAAGTTGAACCTATTGGTAAATCAGAAGATCCTATCACTATTGAGTCTGATTGTTCTCGTCAAGGTAGTGGTGTATATTGTTCTGCGTATTATTTGAATGGAGGAAATAGATAATTGTTAAAACGAGTTTGTGTTTATTGTTCTTCTTCAAATAGTCTTGATAAGTCATATTATAATGATGCAGAATTACTTGGTGAATTGTTAGCGAAATCAAATTTTGATTTAGTATATGGTGGTAGTTGTGTTGGTACAATGCATTCTGTTGCTAGTAGTGCTAAAAAACATGGTTCAAAAATTTTTGGAGTAATGCCTGAAAAATTGTATAATTTTGGTGTTTCTTCTGATTATTGTGATGAATTTATTTTGACTGAAAGTATGCGTGAGCGTAAGGCAAAATTAGATGAATTGTCAGATTCTATTGTTGCCATGGCAGGTGGATTTGGAACTTTAGAAGAAGTATCAGAAATGATTGTTCAAAAGCAATTAGGTTATAATCAAAAGCCTATAATATTTTTAAATACAAATGGATTTTATGATAAATTATTTGAATTTTTTGAAAATATCGTAGATGGAAAGTTTGCAAAAGATACTGCTACAAAATTATATTATATTGCTAATACTCCTCAAGATGTTGTTGAATATTTGAATAATTATACACCATTAGAAAAAGAGATTAAACCGGAAGATATTTATACTTCTGTAAAATAAAAATATGCCCTCACTCAAGGAGTATAGCGAGGGCTGCAACGTAAAAGAGACATTTCGCCAACATTATTACATGCGTTTTTTTATTTTTCCAATGAATTATTAAAATGTTTGTGTTTTGATTTAATAACTAATTTAGTCTATAATCTTGGTATGAAAAAATTTTTAGGGATATTTTTTATATTTTTTGTTTTATTTACAACAAGTGTAGTTAATGCTGGAGAAGTTACTGTTGGTACTCCGGCTCTTTATCCAACAGAAGAAATTGATACACTTTTTTATGATAATAATGCAATTAATACTTCTGTAAAAAAGATAAATTTACCAGAGGTACAGAAAAATCAAAAATCTAAAAAAGTAAGAATAAAAAAAGAAAATTCTTTAAAAACTCAAAAAGATGTAAATGTTAAAAAAGAAGAAAAACAAAATGTATCACCTGTTACACAAAAAAAGAGTGAACAAAAGGTTGATGAAGTTAAACCTATAAAACAAGAAAAAACAGAAAATAGGGTTAAAAAAGAAACTGTTAAGAAACAAGTTAAAACTGACGATAAAAAAGTTGAAAATAATAATACAAAAACAGAAACTACAAAAAAAATAAATAATACTAAAAAAGTTGAAAAATCAACGGTTCAAAAAACAGAAACAGATGGTAAAAGTAAAGAAATTAAAAAAGAAGTTTTATCAAAAGATAAACAGGAAGAAGAACGTAGTAGATATAGAGAGTTAGAAGAATTAACAGAGTTAAATCAGAAGGCTATTGCATTATATACAGACAACAATTTAGAAGAAGCTTTAACTTGCTTTTTGAAAATACCAGAAAAAATGCGTACACCTGAGATGTGGTTGTTAATTGGTAATATTTTGATGGATCAAGGAAGAAAAGATGATGCCGTATTTATGTATGGAAGAGCAATCTTGACAGATTCAACATATTACAAAGCATATTATAATTTAGGTAATATTTATTTAAGTGATGATAAGTTTAATATGGCAATAGAACAATTTAAAATGGCATCAAAATATAATCCTAATAATGCGTATGTTTTTTATAATTTAGGTTGTGCTTATTTAAAAGCAGGTGATTTAAAAAAAGCAAAATATGCATTTATTAGAGCGATTGAATTAAAAAATAATATTGCAGATTTTCATTATAATTTGGCCTTTGTGTATAAAAAATTAGGTAAAGAAAAACAAGCAAAAACTTATTTAGAAAATTATAATAAATTAACTGGACAGATTTAATCTTGTTATTGTCCAATTGAATTTGCAAATTCTTTATAGACATTCATTCTGTAATCAAATGCTGCTTGTGAAGTGTTGAAAATATTATTATAGGAACTTTCTATATCACCATAGCCACTGCGATTTTCACTTTTCATCATTTGTTCGTGAGTGTTGGTATATGGTGAAAGCGGAAAAATATCAGCCATTTGCATATAGGTTGGTAATCTATAACTAATATCTTCGTAAGCATTAAATGCATTTTTAATTCTATTTAATCGTGTTTCAAAATTTAATTCACCACAGTCATTGTCATCAGATATAATAGGACCTGCAGCATATTCATCATTCCAACGTTGTTTTTTAAATTCGTGCATTACACTATTGAAATCATCTGCTCTACCCCAGTCATTACCTGCTGTTAAACCTAAATCGTTAAATCGTGTATCGTCATTACATTTTTCGCCAACTAGTGAAATATCATTTCTACCAGTTTTAGAGCGAATTTGGTTTGTTATGTATTGCATTTGTTTGTAGTTAGGGATTCTTCCATGTCCACAGTAGTTGCCCATATCATAATCACCAACGTGTTTTGCACTATCAAAAAATATTGAATCGAAACCTAATTCTACAGCCCAACAACAGGCATCAATAAAGGCTTTTTCATCTTTATCCCAATTAAAAGGTCTACCTTTTACCGTCATTTGTCCTTCGGAAAGAGGCATTCTTATACCAGTTTTAAGACCTCTTATATGTGCTAAATCATTAAATGCTTTTACTTGTTCATCATCACCCATTCTTTCTCTACCTCTAGAAAGATTTCTTGAAGTTAGATTCTTTGAAATTCCTGAGTGTAAATCTACTGTATATAATGAACGGTCACCGGTTTTGTTGTCATCATAGTTACCCATTGTAGGATATAGTTGAGATAAAATTATACAGTTTGCATAACTTTTTGATGATGGTGGTATTGCTGGTAATAATTTTATTATGTTTAATAATCCTTCTTGTTTTTCGTTGCCTTGAGAAAGAGCAACAGTTCTAGGATTTATTTCAATATAGTTTGCACGTCTACCCCATTTATCGCCATAATTCGGAGATAGTATATATGATGGAATATCATAATAATTATTTAATGTACAAATACTTTGAATTGCTTGTTCTGGTGAACGTTTTAGTAAGTCTTCTGGATTAATAGTTACCCATTTCTTGCCAGATAATGTATGGTAAGTATGATAATCTGTTTCGTCATCTTTACAAATATTATTTCTACCTGTTAATATCCAAAAAAGTTTTTTTGCTGGTTGTTGGTCGCCATAATAACCTTTGAAAGTTATGTTTGCTTTGTTATAGGCAGCAATATTATTTAATCCACTTTCATTGTATGAACGTGCATTTTGTTGGTTTAATTCTTTTTTAGGTTTATTATTTGTAATATTCGTGTTTTGAATATTTTGAATATTACATTTATTTATTTTCATATTTATTTAAAAACATGAATGTATTATTTTTTGCTATGTAGAATTTGAAATAAATAAAAATTTTCTCAACATGTTACTATGGCATGCTTATAAGAAGATTTTTATAAAATTGATACAAATTTTAACAATTAAACTAGCAAAAAAAAAATACTTCATGTATTATTTAAGAGTGTGTGTATAATTGATATATACGGTTACATGCTTTAAAGAATATTTGTATCAACTTTAAATTTTCTTTATAAAAATAGTGTTAACAATTCATAATAAAAGAAAGAATTTTCAGATGGTTTACAGTAAAATAGATTTAATAATCAGAATAGTTGACGGTGTGGGATGCTAATGGAAACATTTGAATTAACAGATTACAATTTTTATTCAAGTAACTTAGATATGGATTTGATATCTAATATTGTTGAATGTTTAAAAGAAATTATTGATGAAGATAAAAAAGAAAAACAACCTTTATTCTTGCATGTGAAAGATGGTTTTATAATGAATATTGCAAGAAAAGTTGTTCAAGAAAAGAAGAAAACTTTCTTGATTGGTATTACTGGTGAGAGTGCATCAGGCAAAACTGTATTTGTTGATAATACCATTCAGGCTTGTATAAAAGAAAAAAGAGAAGGTATTTATACAGTAATGCGTTGCGATGATTACTATAAAGATACATCTAAAGAATTACAAGAAGCCGGAAGTTATGAGGCATTATTTAAATCAGGTTTTAGTTTTGATACTCCAGATGTAATTGATTTACAACTTTTAAGAGAACATTTATTATGTTTAAAATCTGGCACTGCTGTTGTATCTCCAAGATATGATTTTAAAACTTGTGTATCTGATATAAATGGCGATATTAAAAAACCTGCAAAAGTTATTCTTACGGAAGGTTTATATGTATTAAATGAAGAAGTAAGAGATGTTATGGACGTAAAAGTTTATGTATTTACTCCATTAAATGTTATTAAAGAACGTTGGTATAAACGTGCAGCTTCTCGTGGTAAGACTGGTGAAGCCGCAGATTTACAATTTGCAGATGTTAATAGAACTGCTCAAAAATATATTAGACCAAATTATGAAATCGCTGATTGTATTATCAATGGTATGGTTACACAAGAATATATTCAAGAAATTACTGATAAAATTTTAAATAGACTATCTGAAATATGTTAGTTTAATTGATAAATTTACGTAAAAAGGAACTCGTTATTGAGTTCCTTTTTTATTTGTTTTCTTATGTTTATTTTGCTTTGCTTTTAATTCTTCTTGTTGTTTTCGTATAAGTTCGTTTCTTTCTTTATTAAATTTTTCGTAATCTATATCTTGTCCATTATCGATTTTATTTACATCAACATTAATATTATCATCTCCACCCTGTGAAGTTACACCTTTGCGTTTACTTTTTCTATATTCTCTAAGTTTTAGTCTATAATCTGCATTTAACTGTTTAAGTTTTTCTTTGTAGGCTTTTTTTCTTGCTCTTTTCGCTGCTTTTTGTTGTTTTTTAAATTCTTTTTCACGTTTTTCTTCTATTTTTGCTTGTCTATCTGCTTCCCACTCGACATAATCTCTTGATTCGTAACTATCAAATGCTAATTTGAAACCTACTATACTAACATCGTAATTCGTACCTTCAAGGTCGATAAGTTCGCATCTGTTTCCATGAACATCTATAGACCAAGTACCTAAAAATGCTGGAGTGTCACCAGTATATGCGTATCCACATACTAATATTCTTTCTTGGTTATTTTTATCGAAACCTAATGGGTATATGTCCCATCTTTTTTCTGCTAAATCAACACCTGTTCTATTATGCCAATAGTTGATTATTGCTGCTCTTATTTCAGGCAATTCCCAACTTTTATTTGATTCAAAATCATGTATCCAAAGATTTGTTTTCCATATACCATCGTGAACGTATCCCAATTTTTCTTTTGCAATAATATATCTATTATCTTCTGAAAAATCTATAGGAGTGATTGTTCTAAATGCACCTTCTGTTGAAATATCTTTATCTGTTTCAAAAATAGGTTTATCTATTTTTTTTGCAACATTTGCTTTTTGAACTCTTTCAAGTTTGTTTAGTTTCATATTTAATGGGATTACAAAAACTGAGCAAGCAGTTGTATTAGCATCTGCATAATAGTATACAGTAGGATAAACCAACATTGTAAAATCACCTGATACTATTCCTTGAGCATTTATTTGTCTATCAAAGTTTAGTTTACGTGGTAAATTTAATTCTGGCGAACCTGCAGGATTATTATATCTTACAAGTTTGTATGTTGGTTGAGGAACATATTTCATATTACTTTGTTTTGTTGGTGCAGCATCTTCAATAACTAAGTCTTCTCTGTCAATTCCTTTAGAAATTTTTTCATATTCTTCTGTTAACATATAGCCAGATTTTGGAAGTTCACCTTTTTCATATTCTTCTTTAAGTTCTTCCTTTTGGGCTTCATGTTGGTATTTGAATTGTCTTACAATAGGGTCGTGTTCTTTAAATAAATGAGGTTGTACTTCGTCACGTACCAACCTAATAGTTACTAAAAAACAGGCTGCAATTATACCCCAAAACATATTATACTAAACCCTCAATGATTGCTTTTTTAGTTGCTTTTGCACGTGTTTCAGCAGATAGTTTTTGTAAAATGCTATGAACATGTGCTTTGGCTGTTGAAGTTGTAATGGTTAATTCTTTTGCAATTTGTACGTTAGTTAAACCTTCCACAATCAATGCCAAAACTTCCATTTCACGTTCTGTTAATCCGTAATTTTGTTTTCCGGCATGATAATTTATTTCCCCAGAAACTTTTGGTACAACTTGTTCTTTTGGTGATTGAATATTTGACAAAACAAGTTTTGCTATTGCTGGATCAATCCAAGCCACACCTTCACTTACTGAACGTATTGCAGTGCAAATCTGCTCTCTAGATGCATCTTTCATTACGTATCCATCTGCACCTGATTGAAATGCTTCAAATATATCATCAGAATTATCTCTTGATGTAAAAATAAGTATTTTACTATTAGGATTGAATTGTTTAATTCTTTTTGTTGCTTCAATACCATCAATGATAGGTAAACCAATATCCATTATTATTACATCAGGTAATAAAGATTTTGCTAATTCTACACCTTTTATGCCGTTTTCTGCTTGTCCAACTAATTCTATATTTTCTGCTTGTTCTAACATTATAGATAGTCCAAGTCGTTCCAGTTCATGATCTTCTACGAGTAATGTTCTTATCATTTATTATCACCATTTATTTATTTGCAACATATTTTTTATCGACTAATACATTTGTTAATAGGAATGAAAATTCACTACCTTTATTTAATTTACTTTCAAGCCAAATTTTTCCATTGTGTGCTTCTATAATTTGTCTTGATAAATATAGCCCAAGCCCTGTTCCTGTAGAACGTTTTTTGCTTGTGCCTTGTGAAAATCTTTTGAACAAGTGTGGAATGTCCTCTTGTGGAATGCCATTTCCATTGTCTTGTACTGTAAAGATTAAATCTTTGTCTTGTAATTTTACTGTTACATTTATTTTTCCATCGTTATTTGTATAATTTATTGCATTACCACAAAGGTTGCATATTACACGCCTGATTTCACCTCTATCTGCGTGAATTTTTGTATCTTTTGGAATTTCATAATTAATAGTAAACTCAATATTTTTCTTGTCTGCTAATGGTTTTAGTTCAGAATAAGTTTGCTCTATTAGTGAATTAAAATTAAAATCTGTCATACAAAGATTTAACTTTGATGCATCATATTTATAAACTTCTAATAATGCGTTTACTAATCCTAGTAAATCTTCATTACTTTTTTTCATTGTAGATAGTAAAAGCCTTTGTTTTTCTGATATTTCACCAATTGAACCGTCTAAGAAAAATTTAAGAGTTTGTATTGCTGCCAATAATGGTGTACGTAAATCGTGCGTTAATGTCGCAATGAAATCGTCACGTAATCTATCAGATTCTTTTTGTTCTGTTATATCGTGCATTACTCCCACAAAACGTCTTGGGGTGTTATCCTCTGTAACGCAAGCAAAACTTATATCAATAGGAACTTCTTTTTCATTCATTGAATTTATTATTATACAATCTCTTACAAAAAATTCATTATCATCTGTTCTAAAATTTTCAAGAATATTTTTATCTTTGGTGTGAATTAGTTTTGAAAGATTGTGTTTTTTTAAATTGTTTTCAGATAAACCAAATAGGTTTTCACATGCTTGATTAACGTGTTCTATATCACCATTTGCATCAACTAAGATTATTCCGTCTGCACAATTGGAGAAGATACTATTTAATTTGGCATTTGATTCAGATAAATCTGCTGTTCTTTTTGCAACAATATCTTCAAGATTGTGTGAATAATCTTCTAATTTTATTTTTGCTTCTTCAAGTTCTGATATTTTTTGTCTTAATTGACTTAGTAAATAACTTCTTTCAATACCATTTTTTATATTCAAAATGAGGTCATCATTATCCCAAGGTTTTGTAATATATTTGTACAATCCGACTTCATTAATTGCACGTATAGCATTTTCTTTGTCTGCGTATCCTGTAAGTAGAATTTTACTTACTTCTGGATATAATTCATTTGCCTTTGACAAGAATTCAAGTCCATTCATTTTAGGCATCATGAAGTCTGATATTATTAAATCAGGAGTGTTGTTTTGTAAATAATCTAATGCTTTTTGAGGTTCTGTGAAAAACTCAGCATTAGAGAACTCTTCTAAATAAAAAAGAGTTTTAAACGTTGAAATTAACGTTTCATCATCATCGACTACAACAATCTTCCCATCTTTCATAATATAATTGTATCTTAATGAGGTACTTATGACAAATTCGTAACATAAATGTAATATAATAAATTTTTATTATAGAATATAACTATGGATTTGAATGAATTAAAGACACGTGTTGCAAAAAATAAGGAGTATCTTTGACTTAGATAGTTTAAAATCTGAGTTAAAAGATGTTGAAGATAAACTTCAAACCCCAGAAGTTTGGGCTAATCAAAAATTGGCATCTGAATTAGGGCAAAAATCTAGAGAATTAAAAGAAAATATTGAGAATGCTAATACGTGGCAGCAAATTATTGATGATGCTCAAATTGCTTATGAAATGTGTGATGAGGAATTGATTTCTGAAGCTCAAGATAATCTTGTGAAATTAGAAAAGATGCTTGATAAATTCGATTTCCAAAAAATGCTTAGTGATGAATATGATTCTGCTGATGCTATTTTGACAGTTAATGCAGGTGCAGGTGGTACAGATGCTCAAGATTGGACTCAAATGTTATTAAGAATGTACACTCGTTGGGCAGAAAATAAAGGTTGGAAGGTTGAACTTTTAGATAAGTCTGATGGTGATGAGGCTGGTATAAAATCTGCAACAATTAAAATTACCGGTAAATATGCTTATGGTTATGCTAAGGCAGAAAAAGGTGTACATAGGTTAGTTAGAATTTCTCCATTTAATGCTAATGGTAAACGTCAAACAAGTTTTGCCTCTTGTGAAGTTTCACCAATAATTCCTGATATAGAAAAAACAATTGTTATTCCTCCTGAAGAGTTGGAAGTTGATACTATGCGTTCTGGTGGGGCTGGTGGGCAAAATGTTAATAAAGTAGAAACGGCAGTTAGAATTTTACATAAACCTACAGGGATTGTAGTCAAGTGTCAACAAGAACGTTCTCAATTGCAAAATAAAGAATATGCTATGCAAATTTTGATTTCTAAATTATTAGAAATCAAGCAAGAAGAACATGAAAAGAAATTAGCAGAGTTAAAAGGTGAAAACTTTGATATAAATTTTGGTTCACAAATCCGTTCTTATGTTTTTCATCCATATAAAATGGTTAAAGATCATCGTACTGGTTATGAGATGGGCAATGTTGATGCCGTTATGGACGGTGATTTAGATGGATTTATTGAAAGTTATTTAAAATCAAAAAAATAATTGTCAAAAAATATAGATTTTATCTTGCAATTTGTCAAAAAAAAGTTATAATGTGATATATGGCGAAGTCGTCGGTGATATTTAATTTTAGGAGAAACTGCAATGTACCAAGATGAAACACTTATTTGTGAAGATTGTTCAGCTGAATTCGTTTTTACGGCAGGTGAACAAGAATTTTATGCTGAAAAGGGTCTTACAAATAAGCCAAAAAGATGCCCTGAATGTAGAAAAAAACGCAGACAAAAAAATAGGAAAAAATTGTATGATGCAGTTTGTTCCAAATGTGGTGCTAAAACTCAAGTACCGTTTAGACCGAAACCAGATAGAGAAGTTTTATGTAGAGAATGCTTTGAAGCAAGTAAATAAAATTTTAAAGGTGCGAATAATTATTCGCACCTTTTTTAATAACCAATAATATAATATTAACAAGTGAATGATGTTGAACATCCACCTCCAGAGGAGAATGAACCTCCACTAGAGAATGAACCTCCCGATGATACAGATGAACTGCTACCACTACTAAATGATGAAGTTCCACTGTATGCAACAGAACCAGCAGTTTCAGTTGAACCTGATGATGAAGATGCAACATAAGAAGCATATTGACTATAGTCAATAGTTACTGATGTCGAAAATTCACAACTATCATAACTGCTTTGGTATAATAGACCACTCATTGTTGGTGAATTATTTGAAGATGCAACAGAACCAGATGTTTCACTCTCGCTATTGTTGCCTAGTATTAATGAACCAAAAGGTTGTTCAGAATTTGTGTAATGTGATGTAAATCCAAGTGCCATAGTTTTAAAGTCCTCTTATCTTACATATATATAAAGTGAACTTTGATACACTCAATTTCAAATGTTAAAAAAGATGTTACATTGCTTAACAAAAATGTCAATTCTTGAAAGAAAAAACACTTTATATAAATGTAAGGTTAGATTAGTTAAGGACTATATTAGTTATGAAAAATATTTAATTTTCAAACTACAAAAAAGATTGTAAATAATGTGTGTAAGTGTGTAAAAGTTGCGGTATGAAAAATACCGTTTTTTTTTGTTTAATTTTCAAATAAATCATTTGCATTTATTGGAATGCTTGTCGGAACTCCTGAAAATAGATGTCGATGCAGTCTATTTTGTTTGGCTTGAATTGATTTACGAGCATTAAATGCTTTTACCAATTGTTTATGTCTAAAATTTAGGTCACCATCATGGATTGTTCCGAATATTTTTTCTTCTAGATTATTTATTCTTTCCTCGTCTGTATAATGATTAAATTCTTTATGAAACCATTCTTGTTCCATTCTTGCCAGAGAATTAGATAATTTGGAAGAAAAATGATTGTTTACTTGATTATAATTGCTTGCGAAATTAGGTTCAATTCTGCCAAAATTCGGTTGGTTTAATTTGATGTTTTTAAACCATGATTCATTTTTGTATGGGTTTAAATTTGTTTGTTTATAGTCATTTGGCAAAATTTCATTCGCATGTACCGTTGATATCGTAATAGCAAGACAAAGTATAAAAAATATGTTTTTCATAATGTACCTCTTTTGTACAATAAGTTAAATATAATTTTTTAGCATTACCTTGTTGAATATTTTTTGTGTTATAAATTAAATTTTTTATATCTCATATAAATGGACTAAATTCTTTCATAAGAGTTGTATATTTAGATTATTATGTCGTCAACCGTAGAGAATAATAGTTGACTTTTTACTAAAAAACCTTAATAAAAGCATGTAGTGAGAAGTTATAGTACCCCACCCCAAAGAAAGAGATAGGAGAATCCTCAAATGGGTATGGCAGCATCACAGGCGAGATACCTCTCCCTGGTAGCTAGAAAAACTAATACAGAATATGAAGGTCAGCAAATCAATCAAGAGAGAACTGTTCTTGCTAATCGTACTGCAGATTTGTTCAATCAAATGTTGACTATGAGTGTTCCGACTTGCCCAGATAGTAATGATTACACGACATTACAATATTCTTGGAATGATGGGTACAATGATTCTGTGCTTTCTGATTATTATCAATTAGGTACAGCAGATGAAGATTACAACTACGTTGTAACAAGTTATCACTATGATAATGTATATACTGGACAACGAAAACTTTTAAATGATCCTAAAATACAAGCAACTAGGGATTTGGAATATGTTTATGATATTAATTCCAAAGACAATAACAAAACAATGAAAGTTAAATCTTGTCAGTATGATATTGTAAATGATGTTTATACATTAACTAATGAAAAAAATGATATAAGAACAACTTTAAAAAGAGTTGATGATAGTGGTGATACAAGACTTGAACTTGATGCTATATATGGAAGAACTACTGTAGTTAGTGCAAAAGATTTTGCTTATGACGAAGCAAATGATGAATATACATATTCTTCAGGACAATTTGATGATCAAGGTGACGAAATTAAAGTTACTTATAAGAAAGTTAATAAAGACAACGAAGAAGAGTTAGCAAAATTAAAAGCAACTTATGGTGCTGATTATGATGAGGATAAAACATATTATTATGATGAAGAATATGGCACTTATGTAATCGGTGATGAAATTAAAGAATTAAGTCAAAATTCTGGTAAAGCAACTGAGATGAAAATTAGAAATGAAGATGATGGTTCTGTATATTATACAGATGGAGAAAGATTCATCACAGCTGCAGAATTGGCAGCAATTACAAAGGATGATAATGAAATTACTTTAAAAAATGCCACAGAAAATATGTCATTCTACAATTTTACTGCTGTTGGTAACTGTACATTAAAAGAATTAACAGATAAAGATTACGAAGACAAAGATATAAAAACTGAATTAGAACAAATCATGAAAGACATGAAAGGTCCTAATGGTAATGCTACATCAGCAGCAAACTTTGCAGCATGTTTTGATGATGCAGGAAATTATATCGGTGGAATATACTCTTTTAAATTGAATGGTCAAACATATTACACAACTCAAGCAGATTTGGAAGTGTCTGCGGCTAGTGCTTATGATGACAGAGCAATTGCTGATAATGGTATTGATAGCCAGTTAGAAAAATTACCATTCTATAAAGCAGTATATTTAAAAACAAAAATTGAAGAAACTTCAAAAGCATTGTTAGAAACAGATGGTAAAGGTAGATTTACATCTGTAAGATTTGAAGATGACTCAACTGTATATACCCTAAATACTGAAACTATCACAGATGAAGATGCATATAAAAATGCAATGAATCAGTATTATTACAAACAAGAACAATATGATAAAGCAGTTCGAGATATTAACGCAAAAACTGAGTTGATTCAGGCTCAGGATAGAACCTTAGAATTAAGGTTGAAGCAGTTAGATACAGAACAAAATGCTTTACAAACTGAAATGGAAGCAGTTAAGAAAGTTATCAGCAAAAACGTTGAAAGTAGTTTCAAAACATTTAGTGGCGGTTAATAGGTTGTTAGCAGCATAAATGTAAAAAGTTAGTAATAATAAACACAGAGGAAGATATGGCTTACAAAAATGACGGATTATTAGTAATAGCAAACAAATTTGGTGCAGCATCAGCTGATGCTAAATGTATGCTTTACGAAACTTATGACAGATTGAGAGATTTGACAGTTTCAGGTTCTGCTAGTTCAGGTACTGGGTTTGAGGCTTGCGGTGGTTTCTTATATCAATTAGCAAGTTTATTTGCACCATCTGCATTTATGAACACGTTAGGTGGAACAACATCATTTAACATTCCTGGTACGTCATATTGGTCACCATATTCAGGTGGTACAGGTACTATGAATGCCGGCTATGCTTCTTATGGTTTAAGTGGACTTGGTAACTATTCAGGATTTCCAAGTGGTGCAGCAAATGTTTCTTGGGGACTAGGATCCGCTACTGGTGGAGCGTCACAAATTGACGGATTAATTTCAGGATTAGGCTCGGCTAGTGGTTCAGCAACCGGATATGCGTCAAGTATCGGTAGCGTGGCAGATGTAGCAAGTGCTGCTGCTTATGGTCTTGGAACAGCGAATGGTTATGGTATTGGTAAATCTGGTATATTAATGCCGATTGCCGGTTTAGTGTCAGGCTGGGGCGGTATTATGACCGCCGCTGCCCCATATCTTGGTCAATTCGGGTTACCTGCAATTGTTATGGGTAACTTGATGCAAGGTACAAGTTCAGCTGCTCTTTCTGCTTATCAATCTGTTTCAAGCAATATTTTGAGTAACGCAGATACAATCCTTTCTCAAAAAGTTGCAAACATTGAAACTGTTTGTAAAATGCTTGATACTCAAGGCGATGTAGTTAGAAAGATGTTGAAAGAATCTATCGAAGGCGACAGTAAGGAAATACAAAACTTATAACGGAAGGATAATATGCAAGTTAGAACATTTTTTAGAATTATGTTTAATAACATTATACGAAACAATGTATTTGTAAGGGTTATAAGTTCAATTGTAAATTTTTGTTGCGAGATGGATACCTTAAATTACAAATCATTAAAGTATAACAAGGAAATGCCGTTAACATTACAGGATACTAAGAAGAATATATTTTTTCAAAGTATCGGTGGCGATAGAATAGACTGTAAATAAATATTAAGACATGTTACGGATATGGCTCAAAGCAAGCAATTATCATGCTTAGCATGTTTTTATATATATGGAAGTCTAAAAATTGGGAATTAATAAATATGTTAAACTCAGTAGTGACCTCCCTTAAACGAATAAAAAACTTTATAAATTTTTCCAGAGCATTTTTTATCAGGAAAAATCCGATAAAGATATTCGTTAATGAGATAGTGACATCCTTAAAAGAAATGTTCAGTATCAGACAAAAGTTGAAAATGGCTCAATACAGAGTTAATTATCACAAACACCAGTTAAGCAAAATGGAAAGTCTGATAGCAGAAAGCAATGAACACACCTTCTTGAAAGGAAAGAACTTAAACGAAACTAGGTAAGTAAAAAAGTAAAGGTGTCAAAATGGGCGTACTCGCTTCTACAATGCGTTTAATGACTCTGACTGCAACGAAGAATGACTTGGAGTTCAGATTAATGGGTATCACGGAAAAGATGTCCGCTCTTACTGCTCAGATTGGTGATTTAGATGAGTACAACGGAAGTCTTGATCCTGATAGTGCAACAGTTAGAACACTTGAAACTAAGAAAAAACGCTTAAATCAATTAGAAAAGAAATTAGATATGCAACAAAAATTGTTGCAAGCAAGATTACAAGAAGTTATGCAGGAAATGCAATCTTGTCAACAAATGCTCGGTGCTGATATTCAAAGTGGCTTGTTCAGTTACGGAATGGGCATGGGCAGATAATAAAGTTTGTAAAAAGGACCGGTTGTTATCAACCGGTTCTTTTTTTTGTTAGATAAAATAGTTTTTAATATTATTATGTTTGGGGTATAATTTTTTTTAGGGATTAGGGAAAGTATAATGAGTTCAACAGTAATAACAAACGAAGAAAATATTAAAGAAATTGTGAAAAAGACAAATCTTCGTCATATCGCAATAATAATGGACGGTAATAGAAGATGGGCTAAGAATAAAGGTTTGCCGTCTGCTATTGGGCATAAAAAAGGTGTAGATGCTCTTAAAAAAACCGTATATGCCTGTGATGATTTTGGCATTAAATACTTGACGGTATATGCGTTTTCTACTGAAAATTGGAATAGAAAACCAGAAGAAGTAGATTTCTTAATGAATTTGTTAGGTAAAACAATTCAAAATGAATTAAAAGAATTGAATGATAATGGTGTTGTTATTTCTTTTTTAGGTGATTTAACAAAATTGAGTCCTAAATTACAAGAAATTTTGTATCATGCAATAGATGTTACAAAAGATAATAAGGGTGTTAATTTACAAATTGCATTTAATTATGGTTCAAGAGCAGAGATTGTTAATGCTGTTAAAAATATTTCTGAAAAGGTTAAAAATGGTGAAATGAATGTTGATGATATAACAGAAAATGTTGTATCTAAGGCACTATATACGTCTTCAATTCCTGATCCAGATTTGTTAATAAGAACAGGTGGAGAAGTTAGAATTTCTAATTACTTGTTATGGCAGATTGCTTATTCAGAAATTCTTATTGTTGATGAATTTTGGCCTGAGTTTGACAAAGAGTCTTTGGCATCTGCTGTTGAAGATTTTTATTCTCGTAATCGTCGTTGGGGCAAGTAGGTTTTAATTTGTTTTATATAAAACATTTGTTTACGATTAGTCGAATAATTGCAAGATATTTCGGCTAAAGTTTTGCTTTGAGATTAAATTTATTTATTTTCTATGAAAAAATAGATGTTTAAGGTATAATTATCCTGTAATAGAAAAAAAGTATAAAGAAAAGAAAATTCGGCTATCGAGCAGTCGAAGAAAGAAGGAAAAATGATACCTGAAACTAAGAAAATGCAGCTTGAAATCGGTGGCAAAACAGTTACCATTGAAACAGGCAAGTATGCACAATCTACTAATGGTAGTGTTACAGTTAGATGTGGCGATACAATGTTATTCGTTCACGCAGTTGTTAGTAAAGAACCAAGAGTGGGAATAGATTTCTTCCCATTGTTAATTGATTATGAAGAAAGAATGTCTTCTATTGGTAGAATTCCTGGTGGATATAACCGTTCAGAAGGCAAGGCTAGTGATAAGGCTATTCTTGTATCACGTTTGATTGATAGACCTATCAGACCTTTATTCCCAAAAGGATATAGAAACGATATTCAAATCGTTGCACAATTATTTAGTTACGACCAAGAAAATCAACCTGACACATTAGCAATGTTAGGTGCATCTTGTGCTTTAATGCTTTCAGGTGCTCCATTTGAAGGTCCTATTGGTGCGGTTAGAGTTTCAAGAGATGAAAATGGTAATTTCATCGCTAATCCAACTCACCAACAAGCAAAAGCTTCTGACCTTGATATTGTTGTATCTGGTACTCATGATTCTGTAATTATGGTTGAGGCAGGTTGTAAATTTGTTTCAGAAGATGATATTATGAATGCTGTTGAATTTGCTCAAGCAGAAATTAGAAAACAATGTGATGCTCAAGTTGAATTCGCAAAAGAATGTGGTGTTGAAAAACAAGAATTTGTTAACCCATACGATACAACAGAACTTAAAAATATTATCAACGAAGTTGCTCACGATATGATTTTTGATGCATATCACAATTTTGATAGACAATATAGACAAGAAAAATTAGAAGAAGCTAAAAAACTTGTTAAAGAAAGAGTTGAAGCACTTCCAGAAGATGATTATATTAAACAAATTATGGAAGAGTCTGGTATTGATTTCGTAGCAGAAGAATTTAAAGCTGCTGAAAAGAAAATCATGAGAGCAATGATTCTTGATGAACACGTTAGAGCCGATGGTAGAAAACCAACCGAAGTTAGACCAATCTGGTGTGAAGTTGGTGTTATTCCTAGAGCACATGGTTCTGCAGTATTCACAAGAGGACAAACTCAAGTATTATCAGTTGCTACATTAGCAGGTCCTTCAATGAAACAAGAACTTGATGGTGTAGATCCTCAAACAGAAAAAACTTATATGCACAAATATATCTTCCCTGGATTTTCAGTTGGTGAAGTAAAACCATTAAGAGGACCTGGAAGACGTGAAGTTGGTCACGGTAACTTGGCTGAAAGAGCAAATGTTCCAGCACTTCCATCACAAGAAGAATTCGGTTATACAATTCGTGTAACATCTGATGTATTAGAATCAAATGGTTCTACATCAATGGCTTCTACTTGTGGTTCATCAATGGCATTAATGAATGCAGGTGTTCCTGTTAAATGTATGATTGGTGGTGTTGCAATGGGTATGATTAAGGAAGAAGGTAGAGAACCTGTTGTTCTTACTGATATTCAAGGTATTGAAGATTTCCTTGGTGATATGGACTTCAAAGTTACTGGTAACGATGATGGTATTACAGCATTGCAAATGGATATGAAAGCCAAAGGTATTCCTAATGAAACTTTAAGACGTGCGTTAGGTCAAGCAAAAGAAGGTAGACTTCATATCTTAGGTGAAATGAGAAAGGCTATTACTGAACCTGGACCAATGTCACCATTTGCACCAAGTATTTCAACAATGACTATTCCTGTTGAAGATATAGGAACAGTTATCGGACCTGGTGGTAAACAAATTAGAGCAATTATCGATGCATCTGGTGCAGAAATTGATATTCAAGATACAGGTGTTGTTACAATTACTTCTAATGACCAAGAAGGTGCTGCAATTGCTAAGAAGATGATTAAAGACTTAACTTTCAAACCAGAAGTTGGTATGGTATTAAAAGGTAAAGTTGTTAGAATTATCCCTATCGGTGCTTTTGTAGAACTTGGTGGTGGTAAAGATGGTATGGTTCACATTTCTCAAATTTGTAAAGAAAGAATCGAAACTATTGAACCTCACGTAAATGTTGGTGATGAAGTAATCGTTAAGATTATTAAAATCGATGATAGAGGTAGAGTAAACTTAACTATTAAGGGTGTTTCTGAAGAAGAAAAAGCACAATTTGCTGAACCACAAGCGTAGTTAAAGATTACTTTAAAAGTTTAAACGGGCGAATTATTTATTCGTCCGTTTTTTATTATTGAAGTTATGCGTTAATTTAGTTTACATAGGTAAAAATTTAGTATATCTGCAAATGTTAACCAGATTAAATATGGTATATTCATGAGTCCTGCGATAGGCGAAATTTTTGAAAAAATGATTATCATATAAAATACTGTAATAGTTAATAATATGGTTACAAATAATGCCAACTTAATTCGTCTAAATGCAAAAAATATTGGTGTCCAAGCAAAATTTAAGACTAATTGAATTAGAAATAACCAAACTCCAAATATGTGACTTTGGTTATTTTTTGTATTTAAAAATATATAAAATGATACGAACATTAGTGTATAAAGTAATGGCCACACAATATTGAACACCCATTCTGGTGGTTGAAAGTTTGGTTGGTTTAGTTCTTGTAAAAAGTTATAATTAATTTTCATACTAATAGAATAGTATTTGATAAAAATTTTAGTATTACCGTAAGGGATAAATTTATTACCTATAATTTGTTAATTATGATTTAGTGTGTTAGTTTATCAAATAATTCTTGATACGTATCTATAACAATGATGTTATTAGAAATTTTGTTGGCAGTTATGTCAAGAACTGTTTGATTTTCTTTTATTGCATATACATTGATATTTCTTTTTAAGGCTTCAAAAACTGGAATAGAACCAAGACAATTGTATGGCATTACAAGGAATTTTAAGTCATTGATGGATAATCCAGTATTATCAAATTTTAGTGTAGGTGCTTGTGACAAACCTAATAAAATACAAGGTAGATATGTTGGTGTAATATATTCGGCTGAACATCTTGCATCAACAATATCTTGAGAAATAGTGATGTCGTCAAATGCTGGTGAATGAGCACAAGGAACTTTTAATTCTCTTGAAATGTAATGTGATATTATGGCTTCTACACCTCCAACTGGATCAACTCCAATGCCATTAGAATAGTCGTCGAAATCATCATCTTCAAACCTACAAACAATAGCAAGTGCATCTGCTCCTTTTTCAAGTAATCTTTTACCTGAATCTAATATTGTTGAAATATTTTTAACTGAGCCTGTTGATATTTTTGATGAATCAACGTTAAATTCTACGCCACAAATTTCATCTGTTATATCGTATCCAATAATGTCGCAACCGTAGATTGTTTTAACTGCGTTTATTGTGTTGATATGAACATTTAAAATACCTTGTGGTATTGATTTGTCAAATATTACACCAATTTTATTTTGTTTTGTTATTGGTGATAGATTGAGTGTGTTTTTGAAAAATTCATCAATAGAATATCCTTCAGTGTAGAGCATATTTTCTGTAATTCCAGAAAAACAACCAGCATTTACAACGTTAGGATTTACTATTAGTTGAAATTTTGAGGCGAATTTTCTCGCCCAAAAACTTGCATCACCAGCATATCCACCGATTGATGCTCCAAGTCCTGTTGGGACAATAAACGCTCCTAAATCCATCTTATTCATATTTATAGGATAACTGAAATAAACTGATATATCAATATACTAGTGTGTTTCATAAAATACGGTATATGTATCACTTGTAAGAAGTTTTGCGTGTCCACCATGAATAGGTACGAATACAAAGCCTGCAACATATAGAACTAGGTTGCCTGCTTGGTATAATGGATATACCCATAATGAACGGTTAGCACCAGTTTTTGAAATATTTCCATAGAAACAAATATTTGGGTTTTCTTTTACATAAAAATTGTCTACAATAATATTAGCAGGCGTTCCCATTTTATCAGATTCTGATACAGTTTCAACTCTGCCAACAACTTTTGTACCTTTTGGTAAGTTAATACCATTTACAACAACATCTTCCATTGTTTTAAATAGAATTTTGTCACCTTCTAATACATTATTTTTTGTTGTTAAATTTTTTATAATTTTAATTTGTACCGGTATTTGTGCTTTTGTGAAGTCATAACAATTTTTTGCTTTTGTTATTGTTATATTTTTAATGTCGATATTATTTTTTGCAAAATTATCTTCTATTTTAACTTTGTTCTTTTTCTTTAAAATAGAGATTGAACCAAATTTGTCTTTGAATTTTGAATTGATAAGTTCATCATCAATAGTAGGTTTTGTATATGTACCTTTTTTTCTAGCCCAAAGTTTTATTGTAGCACCAGATGATTGTTCATAAGTTTGTATTAATTCATCTGTGATTGGTTCATTATCTTTTACATATACTGGAAAAATTTTAGGGAATGAATCAGATTTTACTAATTCATCTTCTATTGGCATAGGTTTTTTATATAAAGAAATTTTTTCTTTATTTTGAGTCAAAGTATCATTATTGACATTCGCAATCTCAACATTCGCTAATGCTGATAATGGTGACATTGTTATTAATAATAATAAAGATATTATTCTTTTCATATTTTACCTATGGTTTGTAGTTAAGTTTTTTCTTAGAATCGTTATTTTGAACTTTGTCTTGTAACATAAGTCTATTGTTTCTAGATGTTAGCAAGAAGTTTTGATAATAAATATTATCTTTGTATTCATTATCTGCTAGAATAGATGGGTATTTTGTATAAATATATTCATAAATTCTCATCATTCTTCTAGAGATTAGAGTGTGATTTGACATAATGTCATATCTATATTGTTGACCGATTTTATTCATTATTACGATGAGTGCAAGTGGATTATATCCAGCATTTACCATATAATCAACTGCTCTTTTATCTGCTTTTAAGTCATATTTGTTTGGAGCAACCCAGTAATTAAGTATTGAAATATACCCTCTGAAAATACCTTCATAAGTGTCAACACCGTGTGAAATTTGGTGACTCAAAATACCTGCTAATTCGTCATCACTTTCAAGGTATGGTAAAATACAAGGTTTTATCCATACAGTTCTATTTACGGAACTTACATCAGCCCAAATATCACGAGTGTAAACACGATTTATAACTTGGAATCTCATTCTATGTTCAATTCTATTTGAATTAAGAATATTGAATCCTACATAATTCATTCTTTCTTGCAATTGTGCTTCTGTTTTTACATCCCAACTTGCAAAAGTTGGAACAGAAAACATCAACATAAATATTATCCCATATATAAATTTCTTCATTGATTTGCTCCAAAATAGTTGTATGAAACTAAGTTAATTGTATAACGAATAATGCTAATTCTCAATTTTCTTAATATAATTATTACAATTTATAATATTTATATGAAAATATTTTTTAAATGTTCTATTTTTGTTTGTGGGGTAAGCATTACAGATATTGCATCTATTCTATATTTTTTATATTCTTTATGTTCTTGCAAATAATTAAATAAACCTGTTTTAATATTGTTATATTTAGTTTTTGTTATTGCTTCAAATGGTATTCCGCAAGCAATGGTTTTTCTAGTTTTTACTTCAACAAAAACGAGTGTTTTATTATCAAGAGCGATTATATCTATTTCACAAGTCCGAGAAAAATGCTTATTTCTTTCAAGAATTTTATATCCTTTTTTCTCTAAAAATTTGCATGCTAAATCTTCGCCAATTTGTCCTGTTTTTTTGTTATCAGGCATGAACGGCTTCTCCTAAATCTGCATTAATAAGACCTTCACATAACATAAAACGACCTAGTTTTGTTACATTACAATAATATTCAAGTGATTGAACAAAACATTCATTTTCGCAAAAACCACCTGACAAATATATGTTTTTAGGTTTCTTTGCAAAATTCCAAGCGTTGTATGCAATTCCGTGTACAAATTTCGATATAGCATCTACAGGTTTAGCACCGTTAGAAATATCGTCCATAATTTTTTCTAGACCAAAAATACCACATGTAACGGCAAATTTATCTTCGTTAAATTCTAAATCTTCTCTTTTTACGTTATAAAATTTTAAAAGCATTTCAACTGTTGCACCAGTTGAACTAGCACAAGATGTATTCCAGTCCATATCGTGGAATTTGCCGTCTTTAAATCTTATCCATTTAGCATCACGACTGCCTAAGTCGAGGATAGTAGAATCTTTATCTATAATATTTTTGCAACCATTTGCTAATGCAATGATTTCATTTTCAGATGCTTCTGCCATGTGTCCACAGCATTTTTGTATTTTAATATTTGAGTTTTTAATCAATGCTGAAGGTAGAATATAATAATTTTTATTATGTTCTTGTTTTTTAAAATATTGTTCGTGTTCTTTTAAAAAATCATTAGAATCTATTTCAACGATTTTTGAATATGTTGTTCCAGCGTCTAGATAAATCATCTTAACCTCAAAAATGCTTCAATTTTTGCTTTTATAGAATTATTTGCAAAGTCATCAATATCTACATATAATCCGTTATATTTGTCTGCTAAATATTTTGCGAGTTGTGCTTTCGCACAAAATGCTTGAGCATAAAATACTGTAGGTACATCTTCATCAACATGCATTTCTAATTCAATATCAGCCGGTGTACCTGCTTCTACGCATCTAATCCAGCCATAAACGTGTGTTGTGTTCGGAAATAGATTTAATATTTCCATATCATTTGGTGGCACACCCCAAAATCCGAATTCTGCTTTTGTTTGTGGTAAATTATAATGTTTTGGAGTGATAATGTTACCCATTATAGTATCAACTTTTTTAAATAATTGTAGGTTACTTGTTGATATTACAATATCGTTTTTCTTTGTTGTTTGTTCATATATTGTTTCAACAACATTAAAACCTTTATCTTTGAGTACTTGTGCAGCGAACCAACCACTATCACATTTATCTTTGCCAATTGGAGCAACGATTTTGACAGGTTTTAATTCCATTGAATTATTTATAACATTTTTTATAATTTTACAATATGATTCTGGTAAAATTTTATAGTCAGGGTAATTAAAATCAATATCCAAATCAATCCATTCGGCATTTGGATATTCTAACTTTGTTTCTTCTATTACTTGTGGATTTGGGTATCCCCAAAAACCTATAATTTCCCTACTCATATATAAATTTTACCATAAACAATGTTAGTCATTTTTTACAATATATTTTTGTAAAATTAGTTGTTTAAGTGCTTTTGCATTGACTGCTTGTGGTTCAATTTCAAGTAGTTTTTCTAGATATTCAAGTGCTTTATGGTATTCACCTAATTTCTTTTGTGCAGCAGCCATTGCGAATAATGCATCTATAAATTTATTATCTAATTCAAGTGCTTTTTCTAAGTCTTTGACTGCTTGATTAACATCAGGGTTTGGAATATCTTTTCTTGAAAGAATGATTCTTGCCTTGTTGTAATATGCATCTGTCATTTTTTCATTAAGTTGAATGGCTTTAGTGTAATCAAGAATTGCATCGTCAAATCTTTCTAATGCTTGGTTTGCTACACCTCTATAAAAATATGATATTTCCCAATCATTTTTTAACTCGATTGATTTAGTAATATCATCAATTGCATCTTGAAATTTTCCGTTATGAATTTTTTCTATACCATTATCAATATATGTTTTATAATCTGTCATTTGATTATTCCTCATTTAAACTTTCGCATAATGCTTTGCTTGAAAGTGTTTCTTTTGTAAACATTTCAATAAGTTCGTTTTCCTCTTTACTAATACCATATTTAAATAGGTGTTCATTCAAATATTTTGCAGTATTATTGTTTTCTGTAAGGTTTCCTAGTTCTTTTTTTAAGAATTTATACATTTGTGCTTTCATCAAATCTGCTCTGAAATAATTTTGATAATATGCTGGGTGTGACAAATAATGTGGTATAGTTGCCCATTCATTATTTAATTCTTCTTCTTTATTAGCACCAGTATATTTACATTTTAAATCGTGCCATAATTGGCTTAAATTTTGTTCTGGGTTCTCGTACATTCTTTTTTCAAATTCAATGATTAACATACTTCTATTTATGAATTTTGCTTCCGTTTTTTTATGTTCTTTTTTGAATTTTTCTAGTATATCAGTTGGTACAATTCCGTCAAGAATATTTTCTTTCTTTTGTAAATCACCCATCATCATTGCAATTGCTTCTGTCATTGCTGGATATTCTTCTTGGTCTAAATATGGTAAAGTTGTATCAACTCCAATATGATATACACAATGTCCAAGTTCGTGACAAAGTGTATCAATACTATTTGTATCATTAGTTAAGTTTGCAAGTATTCTAGCATCTTTACCTGCTTGGATATCAAAACAAAAACCGTGTGTATTCTTATTTTTTCTTGGAAATAAATCTAATGTAATTGGCATTTTTTCTATATCATATCCCATGTTTAAATATGCTTTTTTTGCTATTTCAACAATTTCTTCTTTTGTTTTAAGTGATTGGTTTACTATTTTGGCTGGGTTGTTATCCAATAATAAACCGTAATGATATGCTCTTAGTTCTGAAACGTGTATACCATACTCATTTGCTAATTCTTGTTTATTTTCTAGTTGTAGTTTATCATTTATATTTTTTGCGTTGTTATAAACATCATTTAGTAGATTTTGTAAATATTCTGCATTTACTTCGTATGTTTCTTTTAAAGAGTACTCAAAAAAGTTTTTGTAACCTTTTGTTTTTGCAAATTCATTTCTCATTTTTATAAATTCAACCATATCATCTGCAATAAGGTCACCACCTTTTACTCTTGCATTATAGGCTTTTTCTCTTATAGTTATATTTTTTTGATTTTGTAATATTTTGCCAATTTCTGCTTTTGAAATTTCTTTTCCATCAATCATTGGAATATAAGAATTATATTTACCAGCGATTTCATTTTCTTTATCTCTCAATGCTTTTTTTAATTCTCCTGCATTAAGTTCTTCATCAAATTCTTTTTCTAAATCTTTTAATTGTTTATTTAGATGTTTGTCAGCAAGTTTTTCTTTTTTTAGTTCTTGAAGTTTTTTGTAAAGGTCAACATTTTGATATAATTTATAAACAATATCTTGTGAAGTTTCATACGTTTTCATATTTTCTGCAGTACTATTGATGTAAAAATTCCAACAATCAATGTTTGCTTTTAATGCTTTGGGTTCTAATTCTGCACAAAATTCATCTCTTATTTTTATAAATTCATTATCTCTAGCCATAAACACCTCTTTCGCTCATATTTTAGCATAAGAGGTGTTTTATGTCATAGTGATTATGAATGATTCTTATTTATCCAAAGAAATGGTTGTTGTCCATTCCGTATGTGAAATCATGTTGTGGCTGTTCTGGATTTATGAATTTTGTATCAACGCTTTCTGTGTCTAAGACAATTTTAGGTTGTTCAATAGTTGTTGTTTCAACTTTTGGCTTTGATATAATTGAATTATCTATTGGCTTATAAGGTGAAAAATATTCTGCTGCAGGATTTGCATTTCTAGGTATTTCACCTGTTGGTGTTGTGTTTGGAAAATATTCTACTTGTGGGTTTACTTCTGGGGATCCGGTTGGTTCCCAATCTGCAATATAACCTCTAGCATCTATATCAGATATTTTTACATTCGGTTTTGTATCATATCTTATGGGTTGAGATATGTTTGATGTTTGTGGAGATGGCTCCGCTGAAACATAAGTCGGTGGTTTTGTCGATGTACTTGTTGTATATGGACTTGCATCTGTTTGTGATGTTTGTGAATATGTTGGTGGTTCCGTCGAATTAGTAGGATTTGTTGGAACTACCTCTTGTTGTGGTGGTTTTGTTTCTTGTGGTTCTGGTGGTGTTTGAGGTGGAACTTCATTTTTTAGGCTAAGTTTCCATTTCATTAATTTATCCTTTAAAGAAAAATTACCATTAGGATTAGCCTTTGCAAAATCGAAGTTATTTTTCAGTGCTTTTAATGATTTAAATCCACCAAATAGTGATAAACCTATCGTTGAAGCACTTTCTCCATAACCTTCGTAGGCTTTTCTTGCTTGAGCATCAGTAGTTGCTTTTGATGCAAGTTTTGAGGATTGTACAAAATTTGTAATACCTGCAATTGCACCAATACCACTAGCGACGGCGACACCTATCGGACCTGTTAAGGCTATAGCAGTAGCACCGAGAAGTGTTAATGCTGTTCTTGGTATACTAAATCCGTTCTTGTCACAAAACATTCCGTGTACCATATTGTATGTACCACCTTTTAAGAATGCTTTGACTTTTTCAAAACCTGAGATTCTACCATCATCTGAATTGTCATTGCTGTAATACCACGAGTCTTGTGTTAACTGTGGTTTTAGTTTTGGTCCATTTGGATCAGCACACTCTGGATAAGTTGCTAATGCTTCATCTATAGAAGATGGAATAGTACTTTCCAAATATGTTGAACTGTGCATCGGATCCAACGGATTGAATGAATTTACCATAATAAAATACCCTTAACTTTAATTCCTTATATTATTAAAGTTTTTTATTATGATAAAATTGCGTTTTTTGTTACATAGTTGTTACTTTAAGCAACAATTTTTGTATTTTTTACCACTACCACAAGGACAAGGGTCATTTCTTCCCACTTTTGTATTTGGTGTTGGGTTTGAAATTTTAATTTGTTCAGCTAAATTACCTTGTGGTGCTTGTATTTCTTCATCTTCTTTTAACATATCAATTGATGTCGAAAATACTGTTGAATGATATAAAACTGATGTTGAAGAATATATTTTACGTTTTAAAAATTCTGATTTATATGCAGAGATAAGTTCATCAAGTGTATATTCCTTTTCTAGAATAGAGTTAATTTTATTCATAAAGTTAGGATACTTTGATGCAACTCTTTTGATGATATTGTCAGAGATTGAGTCATTTGTTAAGAAGTAGTTTATACAGCCTTTTGCATCTTCAACTTTCGAGTCATCTTCAAATATCATGCAGAAAGTCTTGTAGAATGGTATAGAATATAAACCTAGTTCTTTATCAAATATTATACCTACATCATACAATTCTGTATGAGAAGAAAAACCACCTAAAGAATTTTCTAAGAAGTTATCGTAACTGTTATTTAATTCTTTTATTTTGAAAAATTTGTATGCTTCAAGAGGTTTTGTTGCTTCGTCTTTGTTAAAATCTTCAATTTTATCCTCATCATTTAAGATACCAATTACTGTATCAGCATGTCTGTTTGTTGTGATAACTTCGTCTGAACCGAAAAGTTTTGTGAATTTTTCATACATTTTTTTTATGTCATCTTGGATTTCTTTTTCTTTTTTTTCATTATCTTCATATACAAGCCAAGGTGCTTGAACAATTTTTACAATAGCATATCTTACTGCATCTTTAATTTTGTTTGCTGGTAACATATTATCAATACCGATTAAATAATATTCATCTTCGTGTTTGAAAATTCTTGCAACGATAAATTCTCCAATACCAAGACCTCTAAAATTAGTCATTTTTGTAAGTGAAAGTACGGTATATTGTTTTTCATTTGTTAGGTTAAATAATTCAAAACCATTTTTTAAAACTCTAACAACTCTGAATACAGAATATTGTGCGTTTAATAAACTTTTTGCTATTTCGGGTTTCTTTAATTCTTTACTGTTATTAAAAATTTCAATAATTGATTGTGGTGGTTCACCAAGATTACGTTCGAAAACGTATGGTATGAATAGTTTTTCCATTTGGTTCGGTGATGCATTTAATGCCCCCATTGTTGATAAATATTCTTGAAAATCTGTTTTTGTAGCATCATCTGTTTGTACAAATTCAAATAATTCTTTAATAACACTATTTATATCGTTTAATTTTTCAATAACAGTCATATTTCCCCTCTCACTTCTTTGTTTAAAGATACAATAAGCATGAGAGAATAACAATACCTAGTGGGTTAATTCTTGTTACTGAATAAATTTTATATGTTGACAAAATTAAGATAATAATTAAAACAATAATGTAGAGGATGGGAATAAATTGTTTATAAAAGTAACTCAGAAAAAATATCATTTAAAAAAGATTACAGATGTAATAGTTGGTGATAGGAAAAATCGACGATATAAGATATTATTGAATATCTTAAAAACGATTCATTTACCACTAATTAAACGATAGGAGAAAATATAAAGAGGGCACTCATTATGAGTACCCTCTTTTAAAGTTATCTAAAATTAGTTAGATGACTACTTGATTTCAACAGTAGCACCAGCTTCTTCTAATTTTTTCTTTAATTCTTCAGCTTCAGCTTTTTTAACGCCTTCTTTGATTGCTTTAGGAGCGTTATCTACTAAATCTTTAGCTTCTTTTAAGCCAAGACCAGTGATTGCTCTAACTTCTTTTAATACAGCGATTTTGTTAGCACCAGCTGATGCAAGAACGATAGATACTTCAGCATCTGCATCGTCTGCAGCTGCTGCTGCACCACCAGCTGCTGGAGCTGCTGCAACTGCTACTGGAGCTGCTGCTGATACGCCGAATTTTTCTTCCATAGCTTTTACTAATTCAGAAGCTTCTAATAAAGTTAATTTTTCGATTTCTGCTAAGATAGTTTCTACACTCATGATTTTCTCCTTTTTATTTTATTTGAGTAATTTACGTTTTATACTGCACTAAGCAGTTTTTTGGTCTCTAACAGCAGCCATAGTTCTTGTTAATTGAGACATAACTGCATTGATAGAGTTTGCGATACCTGATGCAGGTGAATTGATACAACCAAGCATTTTTGCGTAAATTTCTGCCTTTGTAGGTAGAGTTGCCAATGCTTTAGCTTCATCAGCTGACAATAATTTGCCATCTAATGCTGCACACATGATTTCGCCTTTTTTAGTTTCTTTAATGAAATTTGCTAATGCTTTTGCAGGCATAACTTGGTCACCATAACCAAATGCTATAGCTACAGGTCCTGTAAATGAATCAGACAAAACTTCAAAATCTGTACCTTTGAAGGCAATCTTTGCTAATGTATTTTTCGTTACCATATAGTCGCCATCTTCTTTTTGAAGTGCACGTCTAAGTTTAGTAATTTCTTCTACTGACATACCTTTGTATTCAGTAACAATAGCAACTTGTGCCTTTTCAACTTTTTCTTTAATTTGAGCGATTTTATCACTTTTAAAGGCTTTTGTTGACATGTTTTGCTCCTTTGTTTTATTTCTTTTTATTTTCGACCTATTGTTTGCAAAGTAAAAAGACTTTGCGTAGTTTTATAACCGCAAAATCCTTACACATAATACTATTTTAATTTCTCGACTTGTGTAACCTCGGTTAGTCGGTCTCGACCTTTTATAACGTGATGGTCTGAAAATCTGTGATTCTCATCTACGACAAGGACTCGCACCTTGTATCACCACCAACATAACTAACTGTCTGCGGTTTGTGTATTCATAGTAGCAAATAAATTTTAAAAATCAAGTGGATTATTAATATTTGTTGATAAATTTTAAGAAATGTTATATAATCTGCATGTCAATTTATATTTACTACTAAAAAAGAGGAAAACTATCATGAAAAAATTACTTGCGACTTTTTTAGTTTCAAGTTTGCTTAGTTTAAACATTACTCCGGTTCTAGCAATGGACAATATGTGTCCATCAAGATTAAAAGATGTTGATTGTGGGTATTGGGCTAACTCTGCTATTGAAACTGTTGTTAATGATGACATTATGAGAGTAGACGATTGTGGAAATTTTAATCCTGATAATGCCATAACAAGAGCAGAATTTGTAACTGCATTATTAAAGGTTTTGTCTAATGATAATTTAGATGTAAAAACTGAAAATAAATACTCAGATATAACAATTTCTGATTCTTATTATAACGATATTATGCGTTCAGATTGTTTAGGATTGGTTTATGGTTATCCTGATGGAACATTTAAACCAAATCAAGCAATGTTGCGTTCAGAATGTGTATCTGTAATCAGTCATATCACTAAGGATAAATATACTGATACCAATATTCTTAATTCTTTTACTGATAAAGATGATGTTCCTTTATGGTCAAGAAATGAATATGCAAAAACTATTAACTATGGTATTTATGTAAATTATCCTGATGCAAATAAACTTGAACCAAATAGAACTCTTACAAGAGCAGAGGCTGCAGTTATTTTGTCTAAGTTGAAATCAAAATTAACTTGTGTAAAACCTCAATATGTTGGTGAAGTTGAAACATTGTTAGGTACAGAACATTTGAGTGTTTGTGAAAAAGCACCAAACAATATTGTTAAAATTACAAACCTTAGAAAAGTTGTTACTAAAGGTAATGTTATTATAGTTGCTTTTGATGACAAATTTATGTCTAAAAAACATAAAGCCGGTGATATTGTAAACTTTGTTGTTCCAGAGGCATTATATACAGATGAAGGTACATTGTTGTTACCTCAAAATACAAAAATTGTTGCTGAAATAACAAGAATACAAGCACCTAAAAAGTTTAATAAAAATGCAAGAGTACATCTTGTTTATAAATCAATAGTTTTACCAGATGGTAGATGCTACAGTATGTGTGGTAAGCCATTTACAAAGGATTCAACATTGAAAGAAGGTCCTTGGATGACATTCTGGAAGTTGTTCTTGTCAACTGTTGGTTTAGGTGTAGTTGGTGCTGGTGCAGGTACTGGTTTTGCATTTATTCCAAATCCAGCAAAACTTGGTGTAGGTTTTGCAATTGGTATTCCAGTTGGTTGTACTGTTGGTTTAATAATGGGACTTTGTACTCCTGGTCTTAATTATAAGGCGAAAAAAGGAGAACAAGTTATGGTTCTATTATTAGATGATGCAAGTATAAATAACAAGTAGTAATTTTATTTAATAAAAAAGACTCACTATGTTTTATAGTGAGTCTTTTTTTATTAATATAGTTTTAAATTTGTGTAAAAGGTATTAAAATTTAATAAATTGAAATTTTAATAGATGCTGAAATAAATTTAGCATGACTATTAAATATTATTTTAATTTATTACCATCATTATACGGTTTGTGCCATATAATAAATTTTATTAACCAATATTATGCATGCAATCAAAGATTTCTTTTCTTTGAACCCAAACTTCCATATCCATTTTATTACATTCATCTTTTAATAAAGTTTGAAAATCTTTAAAAGATTTGTTTAATTTTGTAACACTACATAGCATAAACATTACGAAGTGTCCTTGCATTAAAGTTTGTTTAATGTCTTCAATATTAACTTGACACTCTGCTAACAAAGTTGCAACTTTCGCTACAATACCAACTTTATCGGCACCAGAAACTGTTATAATTACTTTGTCATTATTTTTTTTTCCCATTATTAAATCTCCCTTATGAGAATAATCCATTAATCTTATCTACAATATCTTGTGGATCTATTTCATTTGTAACCTTATTGATATCTTGTGCAATTTGATATAATTTTGCTGCTTCAATTTTGTCGCCAACAATTGTAACTGCTCTCGCTAAGTTAAAATGTGCTAATGCGTAATTTGGGTTACATTCTGCTGATTTCTTGAATAATTCAATAGCCTTTTGTATTCTACCTAAATCATCAAGATAAATTACACCTAAGTTATTATATGCAATATCATAATTTTCATCATATTTTATTGCTAATTCATATTCTTTAATTGCTTCATTTGTATTACCTTTGCCCCAATGTAAAAAGGCTAAATTACAATGAATTTTTGCATTAGTTGGATCAAGTTCTAATGCTTTTCTATAAACAGATAAAGCATTATCAAAATCTTCTTTGTCATAAAAAGCACTACCCAAATTGATATAAATATCTATATCTTCAGGTGTCATTGTGTAAGCATTTTGATATGCACAAATTGCTGCATCAAGGTCATTTTGATTTTCTTGATAAACAAAACCTAATGTTTGGGCGATGATACTTGTCCATTTTTTATTTGGGTTAAGTGTAATTGCTGTTTGATATTGAGCAACTGCAAGTTTGAATTCACCTTTGATATAATATAAATTTGCCAAATTTGAATGAAAATCAGGTACAGTTGGCATAATAGAAATCAATTTTTGATAAGTTTCAATTGCTCTATCATAATCACCTTGTTCTTCGTACGCTTGACTTAAATGTCTATATGCAGGAATATTCAAACTGTCCAACCATATAGCCATCTTATATTCGGTAATAGCATCTTCAAAATGTCCCATTGCAAGATAAGCATCACCTAACAAACAATACAAAGGAACAAAACCAGGTGCTTTGTCTATTGTTTTGATGTACAAATCTATTGCAGTATCAAGACGTCTAATTTGAATATAATAGAATGTTAAAAATAAAATTGGCATAAACTGTAAATATGAAACAGTCTTGATAGCGTTTGTAATTGCGTTTTTATCAAATGGGAATGTCAATATTGATAAGAATTGTTCAAATCTTGATTGACAACTAACTTTAAAGTTCTTAAATGCAGATGCTTGATACAATTTGTGTAATAAGAAGTGAGCACGAGAGTTTCTTAAAGGTTTGAACTTAACTGCTTTTTTAGCCGCTTGGATTGCTTCAAAGAAATATGCTTTTCTTGTATAAGTTTCTGCTAAAACATAATATGCATCAGCATATTCTTTATTTTGTTCCAAAGCCATATTCAGATAATTTATTGCTTTATCTAAATCACCTTTGTAGAATTGTGCTCTACCAATTTTATAATATATTTCGTAAGAATCAATTGCTGTTTCTAATGCACACTGATATTCAGTGATAGCTTCATCAATATACTGGCATGAATTGAAGATATCCAAATGCCATTCAAGATATAAGTCACCGAGTCTGATATGCAATTTCGCATTATTTGGTTCTTTTTGCAAGTCTAATTGACATCTTTCAATTGCTTTTTTTACCTTGTCTTGTTTATTATTTTTTTTATCAGATGAATCGTTTTCAACAATATTCTTCATTTATTTCTTCCATTCTTAGTTTTTATTTTGCTAGTGATAAACAATAATCCACCAATTTTTGTCTATCTGTATAAGATATTTTTTCTATTAACATACGATGTATGCCATTAGGCAAACCTGTTTTATCCAAAACTTTTCCTGTTAATATTATTTTACCAATAGTATCTGATAAATACAACATTATTTCAAACTCTGAATTAACATCTAAGGGAATATTCGAAAAAAATCTTAAACCTTTTACACTAATATCAATTAAATTTGTGTTAATATTACCTAATAACGGTCTAAAAATAGTTATTGGACAATTAGATTGATAACGTGGAGTTTTTCTAATATCTTCAATCTTTGCAGATTTTTCATCATAAGATATTTCCATATCTGTTGCAGATATTATTTTTAATACTTTAGAATTAAATATAACAAGTCCTTTTGGTGTATAAACTTTTACATTTAAATCGTAACCATTTTCAAAATCTTTAAAATCATTTTTTTGATTAGCAGTTAATGAAATTAGAATTTTATTATTATATTTTTTCTTGATAAAACAATCGACATCAAGATAATCTAAACCTGATTCAGAAATAACTTTAGTTTTTTGTTTTTCGTTTAATAAATTCATAGAAATATTGTAAATAACACATTGTAAAAAAGCAAGTATTTAAACCATTTTAGAGCCTTTAAGAATTTATTTTTCAGGCTCATAATTCTTTTTAAATTCTGGAGATTGTTTAATTAAAGTTCTATTTGTAGGATTATTTTTTTCTCCATATTTATAATGGATTTTATCAGTATTATATGATGGAATATCTTTCCAATATTCTGTTCTAAAATCATAAGATGCTGGAAAAGTATTATATTCTTGTGGCGATTGACAGAAATCATAAAAGGCATAAGAATAATTTTTAATAAACATAATAGATAAAACTATAATTAATAATTTGATGTTTTTCATAACCTTATTTTAACAATTTTTTTATTGTTCGTAAACTCTAAAATTTTCATTATAGAGTGATTATTCAAGGTGTTTGTTGAATAGCAAGAAAATTTCACATGTAAAATTTTGTAAAAGTTTGATGTGGCAACTAACAAAAAAATCTCTTTCATTTCGTTAAAGCAGTTACATAAATTAGGGGGAATTATATGTTAACTATCAATCAACTGCATCAAGCCCGCCCCGTAACTGAAGTTAAAAATAACAAAAATGTGAAGTCTTCTACGGTAGCGACAAATGTTATTAGTTCTAATAACATCAACAATTTAAATTATTTCAACAAATCTTTAGTATCATTTAAAGGTAAAAAATATTTTCAAACATTAAATGATAACTATTTTAATCTACCGATAGATAAATCCACAGGTAAACCTTTCCAAGCTGATGTTTATCAAAAAGCAGCTGCAGAAAATTTATATGAAGGTAATGACGTAATAGTAACTGCACCTACAGGAACTGGTAAAACTGCTATTGCTCATTATATTATCAATAAAAATATGGAAGACGGAAAGAAAACTTTCTACACAACTCCATTAAAAGCATTAAGTAACGATAAAATCAGAGAGTTCCAAAAAATATACGGTAAAGAAAACGTTGGTTTGATTACCGGCGACAAAAAGGTTAATAAAGATGCCCCTATTGTAATTATGACAACAGAAGTTTATAGGAATATGGTCGTTCAAGATAGAATGAAAGAACAAAATCCTCTTCTTGACAACTTGCAAACAGTTGTATTTGATGAATTACATTATTTAGGTGACAACGATAGAGGTGGTGTTTGGGAACAAGCAATAATGTTTACGGACCCACATACACAAATATTATCATTATCAGGAACAATGGCTAACCCTGAAAAAATTACTGACTGGATGGCTAAAACTAAAGGTCATGCACTTTCTGAAAAGGTAACTCCGGACAAAAATTATAGAGCGAAAAATGAAGGTGTTCACACAGTATTAGTAAATGTACCAAGTGAAAATAGACATGTTCCATTAGAATTTGAAGTATTGAACGTTAAACCACAACAAAAACGTGGTGGTGGCGGTGGCTCGAAAGCAGACCGTGCAAGGGCAAAACGTAAAGCAAATCAAATTGCACAATCTGATAGTGCTATGCCATCGAAAGAAAGTTACGTTGATGTTGTAGAAAAACTTCAAAGAGAAGATAAATTACCTGCAATATTCTTTATCTTCAGCAAACGTGAAGGACGTGCAACAATGTCTTATTTAAAAGACAATGGCCCTAAACTAACTACAAACAAAGAATCTCAACAAATAAAAAGAACTGTTCAACAATTCAAAGCAGATGGTAAATATCTTGGCGAATCAATGGATTTTGATGCATTAGAAAAAGGTTATGCTTTGCATAATGCTGGCATGTTACCAGACCAAAAAGAACTTGTTGAAGAATTATTCCAAAAGAAATTATTAAAAGCAGTTATTTCAACAGAAACATTATCTGCTGGTATCAATATGCCTGCTCGTTCAACAGTAATTAGTGGTGTAAGAAAACCAACTGACAATCCAGATGGTGATGACCATAAAAGATACGTATCACCAAATGAATTTCACCAAATGGCAGGACGTGCCGGAAGACGTGGTATCGATACAAAAGGTTATTGTTATGTAATGGCTTCTAACAAATCTCAAGCGAAGAAATTTAATAGTTTAATTAGTACTCCATCAAATGATATTGATAGCCATTTTAAAATAGATTATGCGTTTGTAGCAACAGCAGATGATACATATCGTGATAAAAAAGCATTGGAACCAATCTTTAGAAAATCACTTCGTGCTTATGACGAAGATAAATCTATAAGAAATGAAAATGCTAAGAAAATGGTTGATGAATTTGAAGAAAAAGAAGATGTTTTAAAACATTATGACTACTTAGATAAAGACAACAACCTAACAGATAAAGGTGTATTATTAACGAAAATTAATGGTTATGAACAAATTCCTGTAATTGATAGCATTGCAAGTAAAGAATTGGCTGATTTAGATCCAGTTCAGTTGGCAGGTTATGCTGCAGGTCTTGCAAACTTGGAAAATGTTCCTAAGACCGATTTCCCACAAAAATTCACAGAATTTGATATGGACGATGACAGAATGGTCGAATTGAACAATTCAATGAATGCTAAAGTTGAAGATTATAATAAGAATATTTATTCAAAACAAGGTAATCGTGAATTGAAAGCAAATAGTAATGCTATTAAACACATATATAGTTGGGCAGATTTGAATAGTAAATCAGATGCTTCAACTGAAAACTGGAAAGAATTATATTCTGGTGATATGAAGAAAAGTATCAGAGATGAAGGTACATTGTTTAGAGAAATTATGATGACTTCTGATTTGTTGAAACAAATGGACGAAATTGCTCAAACAGGTGCTGAAATTTCAGAAAAAACAAGTGATAGAAAATATTACGAAAACTTGTCAGATACAATCAAAGAATCTCTGGAATTAATTAACAAAGAACCTGCAAAGAATGAAGATATAGCAGAAGGCGATGAAGAATAATAATTATTATTTATAAGACAAAAGAC
>SAMEA3663118__coassemble_122_pt1 | contig 42486 bp, 40 predicted proteins | sample SAMEA3663118__metabat2_high_PE_014 | metagenome-assembled genome bin SAMEA3663118 (sample SAMEA3663118) | pig gut metagenome | biome: pig gut; feature: pig-associated habitat; material: faeces | place: Denmark | collected 2012
AAATGAGGCATTAAAATTTTATTAAAATAATTTATAATTAAAATTCAATATAATATACATTTATATTGAAGTTTTAAAAAGCCTATTATTGAATTTTCAATAATAGGCTTTTATAAGTCTTATTCTTTACGTTCTCCGGCTTCTTTATCTATCAAGTATAATGAACTGCCATCTGTGCCAAATTGTTTTAATTTTTTGATTATTTTGAGTACATTATATTCTTCTTCAACTTGTTCGTTTATATACCAATCAATAAACATTAAAGTCGTTCTATCGCACTCTTCTTCTGCTTGTTGTGCTACACACATGATTGCTTGTGTTATTGATTGTTCATGCTCATATATAAACTCAAATAATTCTAATGGTGTTTCAAAATTTAGTTTAGGTTTTTCAATCTTGTCAAGATGGACAGTTCCTTTTCTATCTATCAAAAAGTCGAATATTTTTTCTCCGTGTAATAATTCTTCTTTGGCTTGCATTTTTGTCCAGCGTGCAAACCCCAACAAACCACTTTCACGTAAATATGCAGATATTGATAGATATAAATAGCTTGAATAAAATTCCTTGTTAATTTGTTGGTTAAGTGCATTATTGATTTTCTCACTAATCATTATTCCCCCTTTCTATCATTGGTGTACAGTCCATGAATATTGCAATATGAGATTGCAGTTGGGTTATTACATTTGATATTAGTTCTCATAATTGCTTTTTCTTCTGGTTTGAAGAATTGTATTTGCATATTATTTTTGTCTTGTGACCAATATTCAACAAACATAATGTAATGTTCGTCTGTCATTGGGTGATTCTCAACTTTAACTTCTTTTGTGTTTTCATCAATGGTTGTGATTGTTGGGGAATGTTTTTCACTCATTCCGTTATCATTTTCTTTATTATGTGATTTTATGAGTTCCATTTTCTCTCCACAACATACAAGTTCACCAACTCCGTTTAAGAGAACTTGTACTAAATTCCCACAAGTATTACATTTGTACATTTCAAATTTTTCAGTCATAATTTCTCCTTTTCGATGTCTATCATGTACTGAATTTATGTGTAATATAATTGCCGTATAGGACAATTTATGATATTGTTAGGGTATGGTTGATTACAATTCAGAATCAGAACGATTACAAGCAGAGTACAAAGAAATTTTTACGGAAGCGGCAAAAGTTATTAGGTATGAAATAGATAAGTTCAAGCCTAATTATAATTGTAATTTTTGTACAATCCCTTGTGATATAAAAAAGGTTGATATATTTGAGGTTTTTCCTCCAAATTGTCCTTATGGTACTTGGCAAATTAAAGCATTGTCATATTTGACTAATGAATATAAAGCAAAACTTCGTGTTTCTAAAAAAACTATGATGGAAAAGAAAAATGAATATTCTTGTGCAAAATGTGGTGCTTGTTGTAAGTTGGCTGTGAGTGAATATTCACCTATGCAATTGAAGCAAAAAGCAATTCGTGGTGATAAATATGCAAGAGAATTTTCTTCAATATATGTTGCCTATGATTCTGAAGAAATGGCTGAAGCAATTTGTCCGGATTATTACAATAAGTTAAAAGAATTGATGGACGAAAATGAACGTTTGTATTTTTATTATTGTAGCAAACTAGGTGCTGATGATTTATGTTCTGATTATGAAAATAGACCTGATATATGCAAGGATTTTCCTTTAACAGCATTAAAGATTTTGCCTGATACTTGTGGATATTTGCCTTGGAGAGAGTCTGTTAATAAGTTAGCAATGTCTATTAAAGCCAGAGAAGATTTAATTGCTTTTTATAAGAGTAGGATTGGTTAATATAAGTTTTTATAATAAAAAAATCGGAGTAATAAATTTTACTCCGATTTTTGTTATCTTGTTGTATATTGAATTAAACAAGTTCGTGTTGATGAGAATGCATAGCATTTCTAGAAGCAATCTCAACAAGTGATTTAGAAACAGCAATCATAGAGATTTCTGAATCTAATTTGTTTACACAAGAACCACAACCGATAGCAGAAGCACCTGAAGCAAATGCTAATGAAGCAGTTGTTGGGTTGATACCTGTAGCAGTCATTACAGGAATTTCAATGTTTCTTGTTAATTCAATTGTATTAGAAATAGTTAATTCTGCTCTTTCTACCAAACCTCTTACTCCAGATGGAACGTTAGAATTTGAGTAGTGACCTTCTGTTTGAATTAAGTCGATACCCATTGATTCTAATTCTCTTGCTAATGAGATTTGTTCAGAAATATCAATGCTACCAGGAATTGTTACTGAGAAGAAAACATCTTCTTTGTTGATAAGATTTAATGTTTCTTTTACTAAGTTTAATACTTGGTGTGCAGACATTGATATATTGTTTTTATATAATGCATCAAAATTACCCAATTCAATAGCATCAGCACCCATAGATACTGCCATTGCTAAATCTGCAGGTTTGATAGATGATACGAATATAGGCATATTAGTCATTTTTCTAACCATAGAAATAATTTCTCTATCTGCACAAATATCAACTGCTGAAGCACCTGCTTGTTCGGCTGCAATAACTACGTTTCTTACTCTGTCTGCATCAAAATTATCAATACCTGCAATAATTTTTACAGCTCTTTTTTCGCTTAATGCTTGTTTAAATGAGTCTATTCTTGACATGTGAATCTCCTTTTTTTTGTATTTTTGTTAATGTCACCTGTGTATTATAGATTAAAATTGTAATATTGACAAGACTAACCACGAAAAAATCGTGTTATTGATAGACATTAACTATGAAATTTGAAAAAATATCATCAAAGTGAGGTATATATATGCGAAGAATTTTTGTGTATTTTGTTTTGTTTTTTCAATTATTTTGTTCGGTGTTTGCTTTTGATAGAGATGAAATGACAAATATTACTGTATATGAACGTATTAATCCTGCAATTGTAGCAATTGATGCAGCAATACCTCAGGGTACATCAAGTGGTACAGGTTGCATAATTGATTCAAAAGGTACAATATTAACAAGTTCTCATGTTATTGCAAATAGTGATGATATTACTGTAACTATTTCTAATGGTGAAACTTATAAAGCAGAAGTTGTTAGACTGTCTGGCATGAATAGTGATTTGGCTTTATTGAAAATAAATACACATAAACCATTAAAAACTATTATTATTGGTAATTCAAAAAATATTAAAGTCGGTCAAAAAGTTTTAGCAATAGGTAATCCTTTCGGTTTTAGTGGAACTTTGACTCAAGGTATTGTTTCAAGGATAGATTATAAACGTAATAAAATCCAAACAGATGCGGCTATAAACCCAGGTTCTTCAGGTGGTCCATTATTAAATACTTCTGGCGAAGTAATTGGAATAAATCAAGCAATTTATAATCCTGACAATAATACTTCTAATATTGGTATTGGTTTTGCTATTCCAATTAATTCAGTTCGACAGATTATTGCAGAATTGAAGTAGAAGATTATTTAAAAATAATTACTCCTACTACTGCAAAAATAATTAATGCAAGGTTATAGTGTAAGAAAGTTGGTACACAAGTATCCCAAATATGATTGTGTTGACCATCAACATTTAAACCTGCCGTTGGACCTAATGTTGTATCAGAAGCCGGCGAACCAGCATCTCCTAATGCAGCAGCGGCTGCTAGAACTACAACAGATTGACCTATATTAAAGCCCATTTTCATAAATACAGGTATAAATACTACTGCTAAAATTGGAATTGTACCGAAAGATGTTCCAATACCCATTGTTATAATAAGTCCAATAAGTAGCATTATTATTGTTGTCATAATTTGACTGTTTGGTAACATAGCAACGGTTGTATTTACAAAGGTTTCTATTCCACCTGTTGATTTTAGGACAGTTGCAAAACCTGATGCAACAAGCATAATAAATGCAACATAACCCATCATGTAGATACCTTCGTCCATAAGTTTATCCATTTTGCTATGTTTCACTGCTCCAAGTGAAAATATAATTCCAAGTCCACATAATGCACCTAGTGGCAGTGAGTGAGTGAGAATTTGAACTCCAAATGTTACTATTGCAGCAAGTATTGTTATGTAATGTTTATAGTTTAATTTTTGATTTTCAAAGTTTTCTTTTGTTACGTTTAAGTCTTTGTATTCACGAGGTTTTCTGTATGAAATAAATATGGCAATTAGTAATGCAATGAGCATTCCAATTCCTAATATCCAAGTGTACTTCCATACATCACTTTTTGACATTAACATTCCATTTTGAATCATATTTTCAGCAATAAGATTTTGGAAAATAAGACCAAAACCAACCGGAAGAACAATATATGGTGTTTTTAAACCAAATGCCAATAGACAAGATATTACACGTCTATCTACTTTCATTACGTTCATTGTATGTAATAATGGTGGGATTAAAATTGGAATAAATGCAATATGGATTGGTATAATGTTTTGTGATGATATTGCAATTAAGACAAGTACTGTATATAAAATTCGTTTTTTGTTGTTTACAAAATCAATGATTTTTGTAGAAACAATATCTGTTAAGCCTGTATGGTTCATTGCAGCAGCAAATGTTCCAAGTAAAATATAACTTAGTGCTGTTTCTGAGTTCCCGCCCATTCCAGAAATGAAGGTATTCATAATATCTGTTATATGCATACCAGATGTTAGTCCTGCAATAATTGTTGATAGAATTATTGAAAGCAGTACGTTTATCCTGCATAGACATAGAGCAAATAAGCAGATTATTGAAATTATTACGGGATTAAATAGTATTGATAACATTATGCTTGCTCAAGTTTTTCAATTATTTCTAATGATACTTCTTTTTGTAGTTCAAAAGGCATAATTTTTAAATATTGAAAAGCATCAGCAAGTTCTTTATCTTTATCATACCAACGTTTACAGAAGTAATTAAACGCATCTTCTAATTTGTTTTTTTCAATATAGATATTAAAATCGTGAGCTTTTTGTATAATAAGTTTTGCACATTCTGATTGTTGTTTCTCATCAGAGTTGTGTATTAAACTTACTGCTAAACTCATTGTAGGTTCTATATCATACCAGCGTTTTGTAAAATTGTTTTCCATATTATTAAGAATAAGTCATTTAGTCTTGTCTGTCAAATAATTTATTGTAATTTTATAGAGTTTTCAAATTTTTTTTCATTAATATCGCAGGATAATATTCTGGTGAAATTCTAAGACAATTATTTAATGCTTTTTGTGCGTTAATTGTATCATTACATTCTAAGTAATACTCTACGAATAGAAAATGTAGTTCTACATCATTATAAAAATAATCAACAGCCTTATCTAAAAAGTATTTTGCAGAATTTAGACAATTGTTTTTAAGAAGAACTCTTCCTAAAAATTTATATGTTTCAGAGTTTATTTCTTGAAATGTTTCGGCCGCACCTAGAATGTATTCAATATGTTTTGTAAGTTTTACCTTGAATAAAAGATTTATATCTATTTCAATAAAGTTTCTGATTTGAAAATATGTTGGTCTTTTATTGATTGTTCCTTGCATAATAGATATAATGATGTTTGCCCAATCTGCTCTTATTGATTGTATATTTGCAAAGATTTCTTTTGCATCATTGAGTTTGTTTGAAAGCATTAGAGAGTAACCATATTCGAGTTCATAATGGTTATTCTTGAAATAATCAATACAAGATTTTATCTCACCATTTTCTAGGTGTTGTAAGGCTTCCTTATAATCCATTTTTAGTATCCGTTGTTGTTTCCTGATGAAAAATTAGGCATCATTTGATTCATCATCATCATCTGAATCATTTGAGGATTGATTTTACCGTTGCTATTGTTCAGAAGTGGAAGCATATTCATCATACTATTATTGTTATTTCCATTTTGTCCCATCATCATCATTAAAGCATTCATTTGTTGTGCTTTTGCATCTACTTGTGGATTATAACTTCCTGCGAGTCCAGTTGCTCCATTTTGTAATAAACCTGCTTTTTGTAATACTCTTATAGCATTTACAATTTCATCATTTGTAGGTTGAGCATTCTGTTTTGCGTAATCAGATGCTTTTATCACTTGTGATGTTGCATTATTATTTGATGGTTTTGTTATTTTGTCTTCGTATTTTGCTTTTAATTCTGCAGGCGATAATTTTTCTGTATTATCACTGTCGGTATTATCTTTTATATCATCTTCGATGTCTTCTAATTGTGTTTCTATTGCTGTAATATTTTTACCACCAACACAGGCTTTTCCTTTTTGTGCTAAATCAATCAATGTTTTATCGGAGCCAAGTGTGATTACTTTATCGTAATTTCTTACTGCTAGTATATTTTTACCAGTTTTTGAATATGCTAGTCCCAGATAATAATAACTCAATGCTGAAGTTGGATCATCTTTTACTACTTCTTTCATTTTTGTTATGCAAAGTTCATAGTCACCATTTTTATATGCTTGTATTCCATCTGTAAGTATAGAAGTTTCATCGGCAAAACAAATATTTGAACCGATAAATAAACATAATGCTATTGTTATTAAAACACGTTTCATACTCATCTTTTAATTATTTTTATATTCTTATCAACTAATTTTATTATACATTATGTGTTGTGATACATCATGCATTATTTGGTTGATTTAAAAAGAACACCTTATAATTAAGGTGTTCTTTTTTACTATATAGAGGGATATTATTTTTTTAATTTAACATCTTTAAGTTCATTGTCAAAATCTGGAACAACTTGGTAATTTGTTGCTGAAGTGATGCTAGGATTACCTGTTTTTGCAACTTTTACGTTATAATATTTTGTATCGAATTTATGAGTATCTTTGTTGTATGTATCAACTTGTGCGATTCTTTTGCCGTCTGCTGTTTCAACTCTTGTGTAGCCAGTATCTCTTTTATCAACTGAACCATCAGAATTTATTACGTAGTCTGTTGCTTGTTTGCCAAACCAATATTGACCTTCAAGTTCTCTGATTTGAGTTTCTTGTTTTTTTGCTTCTTCTAATTCTGCTTGTAATTGAGGAAGATTTGCTTGTCTTTGTGCAATTTCTTCCGGAGTATAATTTACAGTTTTAGTTTTTTTGCCTAAGCCTAAGAAACCTTTTTTAGTTTTTGAATATGATGTTTGATTTGCATCATTGATATCTTTTTGGATATCTGCTTGCATTGTTTTAATTCTATTTAATTTTTCTTCGTATGATAATGAAGCGAAGTCAGCATCTTCGTTAAGTCCTGTATTTGAAGTTTCTGTAGTTGTTGAAACTGGAGTTTTTACTTCTTCTTTCTTTTCTTCAACAACTGGTGCTTCAACTTTGTTTGGAGTTGTTACAGGAGTTTCTTCTTTAACAACAGGAGTTTCAACTTCTGCAACTGGAGTAGTTGCTTTGTCTGCAGGTGCTTTTGGAGGAACTAAATCAGGTTCTGTAACAGTTGGTTTGTGAGATGGAGTACCATCAACAGTTACGTTTTTCTTTGAACCGTCTGGAGTGATTACAGTTGCTTTTGTATGTTGAGCAAAAATGTTACCGTCTTCATCTTCAACTTTAGCACCTTTGAAAGTGATGTCATATTCACCATCTGGTAAAGTTGATGCAATAGTGTTTGCTACTTGTTTACCGCTTTGAGAAATAGGTTCATTGCCTTCTTCTTGTTCAGCTTCCGGAGTTTTAACTTCTGCTACTGGATTAGAAACTTTATCAGCTTTTGCTTTTTCTGAAAGTGAATCAGGCTCAGTTGCTTCTGGTTTATGTTTTGCTTGTGGAGCATCTTCTTTTAATACGTAGCCTGCTGCTTGTGCTAATTTGATGAAATCATCATAAGTATATTCATTTGTAGTGCCAGCACGCATTTTTCTAAAGTTTGTATTATAACCTTTTTCTTGGTGTAATTTGATGAATTCGTTTTCTAATGCTTTCTTTTCACCAGATGTGAAACCATTATCATCTTTATCAACAAAAATACCTTTATCAACTAATTGGTTTAATTTGTCCATATAATCATAAGATGCACCTGCGTTTCTACCAGCACCTCTGTATGTAACTGTGTTTTTAAAACCGTTTTGTTTAATAGAATCTAAACTAAAATCTCCTGCCATAATAATATCCCCAATCTCGTGTAATTCCCAACACTTATATAAAGTTTTTTGTTTTTAGAAAATTGATTAATTGTAAAAAGTACATTTACAAAACTTAAAACAAATCGTTCTAATTTAGTAAACATGTATCGTTTACTTGTTTACATAGTTATTAAAAGAAAAAGATTAATATCTTTTATGTGTCGATATTTTATAAAATCTATAAAAATTTTACTATCTGGTGTATAATTTATCTATAATATAACTTATGAGGAATTTGTAATGATATTAGTTGTAGGTGCAGGATTTTCAGGTGCAACAATTGCAAACTTGTTAGCTGATAAATCAAATGAGAAAGTTTTAATTATTGATAAAAAAAGTCACATTGGTGGTAATTGTTATGATTATAGAGATAAAAACGGTATAATGATACACGCTTATGGTTCTCATATTTTTCATACAAATTCTGAAATTGTGTGGAATTATCTTAAACAATTTACAGATTTTAATACGTATATGCATAAAGTAATTGGAATTTTAGATGGTATTGAAACACATATTCCATTTAATTTTAATTCATTATATGATGTTTTTCCAAAGTCTTATGCTGAGTTATTAGAACAAAAGTTGCTAGATAATTTTAATATTAATACAAAAGTTCCAATCTTAGAGTTTCAGAAACAAGATGATGATGATTTGAAATATCTTGCTAATTATGTTTATGAAAAAATATTTTTACACTATACGACAAAACAATGGGGGGTTTCTCCAACTGATGTTGATGATGCAGTTACCGCTCGTGTACCAGTTTATTTGAGTAAAGATAACCGATATTTTCAAGATAAATATCAAGGTATACCTTTAAATGGTTATACACAGGTTATCAAAAATATGCTTAATCATAAAAATATTAAAATTAAATTAAATACAGATTATAAATCATTAGATTTGTCTAAATTTGATAAGATTTTCTTTACTGGTTCAATTGATGAATTTTTTAATTACAAATTTGGACAATTGCCATATAGAAGTGTTAATTTTAAATTAGAAACTCATAATAAGGAATATTATCAATCAAATGCTTGTGTTAATTATCCTTGTAATTATGATTTTACAAGAATACATGAGTATAAATATTATTTAGATGATAAATCGGATAAAACAGTTATTGCTAAGGAATATTCAGAAGATTTTGAACTTGGTAAGAATGAAAGATATTATCCAATACCGAATGATGATAATTTTGATTTATATCATAAATATTTGTATGAATCTGAAAAATATAAAAATGTTTATTTCTTAGGTAGGTTAGGTGATTACAAATATTATAATATGGATTGTGCAATTGAACGTTCAATAGAAGTTTATGAAAGTTTGTAATTATAAATTTAAAGATAGGATTTAATATTATGGAAAGAAAACCGGTAGTAGCAATAGTAGGAAGACCAAATGTAGGTAAATCAACATTTGTAAATCGTCTTGTTGGAAATAGACAATCTATTGTTGATGATTTACCTGGTGTTACTCGTGATAGAATTTATTTTGATGTTGAGTGGCAACATAAACAATTTACTGTTATTGATACTGGCGGTATTATTCCTGGTGATGAAGATGAGATTATGGTTTCAATTTATGATCAAGCAAAGATTGCTTGTTCTGAAGCAGATAAAATTGTTTTTATCGTTGATGGTAAAGAGGGGATAAATCCTATTGATTATGATATTGCAAATATTTTAAGACAGTCTAATAAGCCTGTATTTTTGGCAGTTAATAAAATTGATTCTCATAATGCTGCATTAATGACGTCAGATTTTTATTCACTTGCAATTGGTGAGCCAATAGCAATTTCTGCTTTACATGGTTCCGGTGGTGTTGGTGATTTGTTAGATTTAATTACAGAAGATTTTACTGCTGATGAAGACATTAAAGAAGAAGAAAAAATTATTAAAATAGCAATTGTTGGAAGACCTAATGCTGGTAAATCTTCAATTGTAAATGCTTTGTTAGGTGAAAAGAGAGTTATTGTTTCAGATGTTTCTGGTACAACAAGAGATAGTATTGATAGCAAACTTGTATATGATGATCAAGAATTTATTATTATAGATACTGCTGGTATTAGAAAGAAAGCAAAAGTAGATTATGGGGTAGAAAAATTTGCAGTGGATAGAGCAATTCGTTCTATTAGAGAGTGTGATGTTGCTATTCTTGTAATTGATGCAAAGGAAGGTATTTCTGATCAAGATAAGAAAATTTCATCTATTATTACTGAAGCCGGTAAAGGCATGATAATTGCTATCAACAAATGGGATTTGGTAGAAGATAAAAAATCAAATACTATCAATAAATTTGAAGAAAAATTAGTTAATGAAATACCATTTTTGAGTTATGTACCTAAAATTTATATTAGTGCAAAAACTCATCAAAGATTGACGCAAATTTATACAAAAACCAATGAAGTTTATAGGGAATGTACAAAACGTGTTGCAACAGGTTTGTTAAATAAAATTGTAAATGATGCATACGTTATGAATCCACCACAAAGTGTTAAAAATAAACGTTTAAAAATTCTTTATACAACTCAAGTTGGTGTTCAACCACCTACATTTGTTTTGTTTACAAACAATGGTACTTTATTAAAAGACCATTACAAACGTTATATTGAAAACAAATTAAGAGAGGCATTTGGTTTCTTTGGTACATCTATTAGAATTTCTGTTAGAGAACGTTCTAATAAAAATAAATAATTAGAATTGTTTGAGCCAATTTGAGAACTTCGACAAGCCTTCTTGTAATGTTTTAACGTTACTACAATAGCCGATTCTTAAGTATCCTTCGGCATCAATTGCTGATGCTGGTAAGAATAATATGCCAGTATCGTTTAGCAATTTTTTGCATAATTCAACAGAACTCATTTCTAAATCATATTTTAATAATGCGGTTGTTCCACCTTGTGGTTCAATCCAACTTATGTGTGGTTCTTGTTGTATCCAATCAGAAACTATTTTTTTCCCATCAAGTATTTTAGTAATATTTCTTTTGATGATTTTTTCACTGTTTTCAAGTGCTAGTCCCGCAAAATAATCATCAATAGTACTAACACTAATTGTATTATATTCTCTTTGGATTATTATATCGTTTAATATTTCATCGTTTGTTGCTATCCAACCCAGTCTAAGACCTGCTAGTGAATAAACTTTTGACATACTGCCAGTTGAAATACCTTTTTCGTATAATTCAATTATTGATTTTGAAATATTTCCACCATGCTCAAGTCCTCTATATACTTCATCACATAGTATATATGAATTGTTTTCTCGTGCGATTTGTACGATTTCTTTCAACATACTATCTGGCATGACTGCACCTGTAGGATTGTTTGGATTATTCATACAAATTATTTTTGCACCTTGTGCTTTTAGTTTTAATTCTTCAATGTCAGGTAACCAATTATTCTTTTCTTGTAAAAATATTTTTTCTACATTTGCACCAATAGATTCAGGTATTGAATAATGTTGTTGATATGTTGGTATGATTGAAACAACTTTATCACCTTTTTCAATCGTTGCAAACATAACGAGTTGATTTGCACCAATTGCACCGTGTGTTATTGTAATGTTTTTTATTGAAATTGTATTATTATATAGTTTTGCAATGCCTGTTTTTAGATATTCACTTCCTTGAATATCGCCATAATTTAGTTTTTGTTTAAGTATGTGTTTAAGGTGTTTATCTTTATTGCCAGTAATAGAAAAAAGTTCTTCTAATGATAATGACTCTACGCAAGTATCAGCCATATCATATTTTGATAATTTTTCAAATTCGTTAAACCAGTCTTCGACTTTAAAATGTGCTATTTTCATATTTTATTACCTTTTTTGTAAGATGATATATGAATTTGACTCATCTCTATCTGTTTTTATCAATCTTGCTTGTGGTTCAAGTATTTTTATTAAATCTAAGTCAAATTTTGATAACATACCAGTTGTTACATGTGCTTTTACGTTATCGTAATTTCTAAACATATTTTGAACATTTTCTTTTGTTGTAAGTGCATAATTATCAGTATAATAGATTATCCAAATAATATATCCACCGTGAGGCACTTTGTCTATTTCTGATTGCATGTGTTTTTTAAAGTTCTCAGAAATATAATTATCACTTGTAATTATATTTTGGAATACTTTATATTTATCACCAGTTTTGAATTGTTGTCTTTGTTCTTCATTATAGAAGTTTGTATTATCAGGGTTTCTAACTTCGTGGAATAATTCTAGTGGCATTACTCGAGGCATATTTTTACCTTTGAAATAGTAGAAAGATACTGATGATGCAAAAGGCATAATAACTAAATTATTTTTTCCAATATAGTTTTTCTTTACGTATTCTGCTGGTGCTTTTAATGAATAGTATGCAATTTTTTCGTATGTTTCGTATGTTTGGTGAAGTCCATATATGCATAAGCAAGAGTATATAAAGATTATTGTCGCAAAAACATATTTATTAAATTTGCTTAATCCGATTGCTGTTAAAATGAATACAAATGGTGTAATAAAAATTAAGTATCTACCTGTGAATGCAATAACTTTTGCATTTGCTGCCCATAAAAAGATACCAAATGTTAATGTTATTATTCCTAAAATTACGGTGTTTAGTTTTTCTTTATCTCTTAAACTATTTATTAAACCTGTAAACATTATAATCAATGGCATGAATACAAGTGCAATAGTTTGAAAATTATTTGTAAAACCTTCATGTCTTGTTTCGTGAATATGTCCAGGGTCTGCAGAGAATATATTTTGTAGTAAGCCCCATAAATTCATTATTTCAAAATTAGATAAGTCTGTGATTAAAAATTTCGAACGAACAATTGCGTAATGACCAACGATAATAAAATAAGGTATATAGCATAAAATTGTAATAATATTTGCCCAAATATAGTTTTGTAATTTTTTAGGTTCTGCTTTTTTATAATCAAGATATGATGAATAGATTATAAATTCTGCTAATGTAAATATTATTGAGCCAGTTAGAAAATATGGGTTAAGAATATTTACAACACTAAGTTTTACAAGTGATGGAATGTCACCTTTTCTATCGTAATCAATTAAATAATTTATAGATAGTAATGCCAATAAAATAGTGTATGGATACATTCTTATTTCAATAGAATAAAGTACTTGGAATGTATTTACAGCCATTAAAAGCATTGCTACTAATCCAATTTTTTTTGATGAAGACAATTTTGTCGTAACAATATAAGTCAATGGTAATAGTAGCATTGAAATTATTACAGATGATATTCTTAGTATAAATTCTGAATCTCCAAAGAATTGCATAATGTAGTGCAATATATAAAAATAAAATGGAGTGTGTTGAAAATCATAGTTCCAAAGATAATTATTTATGCCAGTTGGAAAAGAATTTATTGCAGTCGCAATTGAACAACCTTCATCATACCAAATTGGAAAATTAATAATTGATAATCTTAACCATAAACCACCTAAGATTATTAATGCAAAATAAGCGACAAACAAAATATTACCTTTGTTTAGATTCTCAAATATTTTCTTCATTTAAGATCTCCTAATATATTATATTTATTGAGTAGATTTATTTTCAGGTTTGTAACCACAGGCTCTATTTGAACATTCTAAAACGTCACCACTTTTTAGAGTTCGTTTTACAATTAGAGAATGACATTCAGGGCAAACATCTCCAGTTGGTTCGTTCCATAAAACAAAATCACAGTCAGGGTATTGGTTACAACCATAGAATACAACCCCTCGTTTTGATTTACGTTCTATTATTTCACCTTTGCCACATTTAGGGCAAGTAACGCCTGTTGATTTTACTATACTTTTTCTATCTTTGCATTCAGCACATTCTGTATATCTGCCGTATGGCCCGATTTTGATATATAAATCGCCACCACATTTTTCACATTTTTTATCAGATTTTTCAGGTGTGTCAGCATTTTTGATAACATTGCCTGATTTATCTAATGATAAAATAGTTTTACATTCAGGATAACCAGAACAACCTAAGAATTGAGAACCAAATCTGTTAGTTCTTACAATCATAGGTTTACCACAATTAGGGCATGTAATATCACTTTCAATGACAACTTTTTTAGCATTACCCATTACATCGTTTACAGTATCCATAAAAGGTGTATAGAAATCTTGTAAAACTTCGTTCCAAACTGCTTTCTTCTCCGCAATTTTATCTAATTTCTCTTCCATTCCAGCAGTAAATGCATAATCCATAATATCAGAGAATTGGTTTACTAACTGTTTAGATACTGTTTTACCTAAGAATGTTGGAACAAGTGCTTTGTCTTGTTTTTCAACATATTGTCTTTGTTGAATTTTTGTAATAATACTTGCATAAGTTGATGGACGACCAATGCCGTATTCTTCTAATGCTTTAACTAATGATGCTTCACTAAATCTTGGAGGTGGTTGAGTGAAATGTTGTTTTGGTAAAACATCTTTTCTTTCAAGTTTGTCACCTTCATGTAAATCAGGAATTTTCGATTCTTGTTCATTATCAGAATCTTGATATAATTTTAAGAAACCATCAAAAAGAACTTTGCTTGTACCTGTACGTAATTCATAATCGCCTGCTGTAATATCAACAGTTTTGTTTGCAATTTTTGCAGGTGCCATTTGTGATGACATGAATTTGTTCCAGATTAGTTTATATAATCTGTATTGTTCATTAGTCAAATATTGTTTGATGCTATCAGGTGTTCTTTCGGGATATGATGGTCTAATCGCTTCGTGTGCATCTTGAACATTCTTTTTGCCTTTACCGTAAATATTAGGTTTTGATGGATAATAATTTTCACCAAAATTATTTACGATGAAATCTTTTGCCATTTCTTGTGCATCTTCAGAGATACGAACACTATCAGTTCTCATATATGTGATTAAACCGACAGAACCTTCTTCAAGTTCAATACCTTCATACAATTTTTGTGCGATTTGCATTGTTTTTGATACACCATATCCAAGTTTAGAACTTGCTTCTCTTTGTAATGTTGATGTGATAAATGGTGCAGTCGGTTTTCTTGAAGTTTCACGTTTAGCAACTTTAGATACAATGTATTCTGTTTTGTCATCTTCTAAAATGGCTTTTATTTTTTGTGCTTCTTCTTCATTGTTGATTTCAATTTTGCTATCAACAAATTTTGCTAGTTCTGCTTCAAAAATTTTTCCATCTTTTTCAAGTTGAACAGTAATTGTCCAATATTCAACCGGTACAAATGCATCAATTTCTTCTTCTCTTTCGCAAATCATTCGAAGTGCAACAGATTGTACTCTACCTGCTGATAAATGGTAGTTTCCTAATTGTTTCCATAATACTGGACTAAGTTTGTAACCAACAAGTTTATCAAGAATTTGTCTTGTTTGTTGTGCTTTAACTTTATCCATGTCAATTTGGCGATAATGTTCAACAGCATATTTTACGGCTTTTGGTGTAATTTCGTTGAACTCTATTCTATAAATCTTGTCTTCTGGCACTTTTAATACTTCTTTAACGTGCCATGCAATTGCTTCTCCCTCACGGTCGGGGTCGGATGCTAGGTAAACTTTATCAGCATCTTTTGCTAAAGCATTCAGTTTTGATACAACTTTTCTTTTTTCTGGAAGGATTGTAAATGATGGTTTGAAACCATTATTTACATCAAAACCTAAATCATTTTTTGATGATAAATCTCTAACGTGTCCTAAACTTGCTTCTATAGTATAGTTTGAACCCAAAATCTTTTTAATAGTTTTAGATTTTGCAGGAGATTCGACTATAACAAGTGCTTTATCACCTTTTGATTTAGTACTTGTTTTTTTTGTTGCTGTTTTTGTTGTAGTTTTTTTTGTTTCGGCTTTAGGACTCATTTCTTTTTATATCTATCCCCCAGTGTTTGTTCCAATTTTCCTTTAAGTTCTAATGTCGTTAAGTTCATTAATAACTCATCAACTGATAAATTCGTTTCCTTCTGTATCTCATCAAAACTTTTAGGTTCTATATCTATTGTATAAAGAATTTTTTTCTCGTCAATTGTTAAGTTGTCATCTTCTTCTATATTTTCAATATTTTCTGTATCAAAAAGTGTTTGTTGCACTCCTAATGTCCAGTTTAATGCGTTTAATATATCAGAGGATTCTGTTACAATTGTTGCTCCTGTTTTTATAAGTTTATAAATCCCTTCGGTATTAGGGTTCGTTATCAATCCAGGGATACATAATAATTCTCTACCTTGTTCTAAAGTTAAATTTGCTGTAATCAAAGCCCCACTTTTTAGTGCTGCTTCAACAACAAGTGTTCCATAAGATAGACCTGATACAATTCTATTACGTTGTGGAAATCTAAATTTTAGAGGTTCAAAGGTTGGGTAATATTCTGTTAATACAGCACCATTACCATTGATGATTTCTTCGTATAAAGATTTATTTGAACTTGGGTAGATAAAATCAAAACCACTTGCGATTACACCGATTGTTTTTAAATTGTTATCAAGAGCAAATCTATGTGCAGCAGTATCTGCTCCTGCTGCTAGACCTGAAACTATACATAAATCTGTGTCGTTTAGTTCTGATATGATTTTTTTGAGGCTTTCTTTGCCGTTATAACTCATTCTTCTAGAACCAACAACTGCTAGAGTTTTTTCTAAATTACAACTGAATAAATCACCTTTGTAATAAATGACCATAGGTGGATTATCAATATTTTTTAGCATATATGGGTATTTTTCATCTTCAAAAGTTAATATTTTTATATTTCTTTTGATAACTTCATCAAAAGTAGTGTCTATATTTATTGTTTCTCTTTTTTTGAGAAAAATATCGACTTTCTTTTTTAATATTCCTTCAATTTTGCTTAATTCTTCAAGTGATGCATTATATGCTAATTTTATATCACCAAAATATTCATACAAGGTTTGTATAAATTTTGAATCAAGTTCTGCAATAGATGAAAATGCTATCCAGTATTTTTCATTCATAATTTCTTTTTAATTCTCTCAATTAGAACTTTAACATTTTCCTTTTCATCGTCAGGAATATCAAGTTTCATATAATCTTCAAAAAATTCAATAGAGTCTTCAAAATCTCCTCTTGCTAAAAACAATATTCCCAATTTTTTATAAGGCATTGGAAATTTTGTATTGATAGCAGTTGCTTTTAAATAGTTTGAAATTGCTTTATCTACTTCATTGTTTGCTTCGTATGCTTGAGCAAGATAATAGTATAAAAATTCATTATTTTCTTTGTATTCAATAACGTTTTCAAAATTGGAAATAGCATCTTCATAGTTACCAAGTTCAAATTGAATTCTACCCATATCATAATATGCGTCGTAGTTTTCAGGTTGTGCATCAAGAATTTTTTCTAATTCACAAATCGCCATATCATATCTGCTATCTTCAATATAAACTCTAGCAAGTAAATGTGCTATTACATAGTTCTCTGTAAGTTCGTAACTACCTCTTTCCAATACACCTATAGCACCAGATAAATCACCGTTTTTGTAATACAAATCTGAAAGGTTTATGTAGGCTTGTGCTATTGTTGGATCTAGTTTGATTGATTTTGTATATGCCTTCTCTGCTTGTTCAAATTCTCCAAGATGAGCATAGCATAAGCCCATATTGTTATAAATTTCTGCATTGTCTTCTTTATGTTCCAAAACCGAACTGAATGCATCAATCGCTTCTTTAAATTGTCCTTTTTTATATAATTCTACTGCTTTATCTAAAATCTCTGACATATTAGAAACCTGCTTTCGATGATGAAACACCTGCTTGGTGTATAATTGTTCTTACGTTTCCTTCTGCCATAAAGTTTTTAGGTTCAATGATTACTTTAATCTTATCGGCAGTTATTTCTTTTTCGTTTTCTTTTATTGTTGAACGACCAATCATAAATACCTCGTTAGGTTTGTTTGTAACTTTGTCTGGGTAACATACAACTTTTGGCCCTTTTGCAAAATATGTATCATACCATGCCCAAACATTTCCATTACCAATGAAGATACCTTGTTTTTTATTGTATTGTTGATAATTTGCTTTTAATACAAATTCTTTACCATTATCAAGAACAGTTGATGTTGTTGCATTACCTATCGCTGTCATTTCTTCATTATTTGCATCATATATGAAATGATTTGCAGTTGCGTGGTGTTTTGATTGGTCTATTTTTGCTCTACCAACTAAGTCAATACGTTTTAAATCACCGTGACTGCTTGTATGTATAATTGCTTTATCTGTATAAGCATTAATATCTTTATATTTTATTGATACAGATCCGTATGCAGTCATTACATTTGCTTTTACGTCGTATTCTTGTACATCTGCATTAATTACTGCAACAGGTGTTTTACCCTCAGTAATAATTGTTTGGGTATCACCTTCTGCTTTGATAACTTTATTTAGTAGAGAGAATTTAAGAATATTTGCTTTTACTTCTCTTTTTTTATTGTTTTTTACTTCGTATGCATAAGGTTTGTCATAAAATGTTGCAGTATCAAGTTTACTGTTTTTTACTGATACATCTGCTTTATCTCCTAGCAAATGTATATCACCAAATTTTACTTTTACATCTCCGTTAAATTTGATTTTGTTATCACTTTCAGAGAATGTTTGCGTTTTTGAGTCGATAATCAAATCTTCTGCAATAACACCAATTGCTCCTAAACATATTACTAGTAATGAAATTATTATTAAAAACTTTTTCCTATTCATTATTTTCCCTTTGCTAATTATAAATTTTTGAACTTGTTGAACCAATTATTCTGAAACGAGAATAATTAGAATCGATGACCGCTTTTTGTGCAGTTGCTTTAAATGAATTTTTTTTGTTAATTACAACATTTCCTTCAACATTAAGTGTCTTAGGTTTTATTTGGTATGTTAATTTGTCTGCTTTTAAAGATGTTTCATCTTTAAGAACAACAAAAACATTTTCGTACAAGATTATTTCTTGAGTTTCTTCGTTATATAATCCTTTTGTAGATTCAAAACTCATTTCAACTTGATTATCTTTATAAAAATTTCCGACAACATTGTTTAAATGTGCAATTTTGTGGTCACTGCTATAATGTCCGGTTTCTCCAAATATTTCCCAAAATTTTTCGCCATCTTTCGTCTCTGTAAGAATCATACTTGATACTTGAAGTTCTTGTTTATCTTCGTTCCCACGAACCATATTACGGTTGAAGTTAGTTGTGATAACGCCTGCTGTTATAAATGCCCACATCAAAATCATAACGACAACACTGGCCAATATAAAATAAGTTCTTTGTCGTTTGTCCATATTTTGCCAACGAACTTTTACTTTATTTAGGATATTTGATAGTATTGATAAAATTTTGCTTATTAATTCCATAATTTTATTTTAGCACATAAACATTTGTTTATATAATAGTTTACAATTCTGTAAAATGTATATTTATTCATAAAAAAATCGGTCAAATTTTGACCGATTATATACTTTGCGTAGATAAATTTACGTTTAAATTTTTGTGATTAGCGATGGGGCAATTTGGATAAATTTTCGTACTAATCCTGAATCCCATTGCTTTCCTGCACCTTGTAATAAGATATCACAAGCAGTTTCTAAGCCTAAACCTTTTCTGTAAGGTCTATCGCTAACAAGAGCATGGAATGCATCTGCAACTGCAACGATTTTTGCTGATAATGGGATTTGGTCGCCTTTCAAGTGCTCAGGATATCCACTACCATCAACATGTTCGTGGTGATATTTAACAATTGGAATCAAATCTCTAAGTGCTTCATTTGGTTGTAAAACTTTTTCTGCACCAATTACAGGGTGTTGTTTCATAATATTCCATTCTTCATCAGAAAGTTTATCTGGTTTTTTAAGAACACTTTCAGGAATACCAATTTTACCTACATCGTGTAATAATGCACCAAGTGAAATTCTTTCAACTTCATCTTCTGGAAGATTAAGTGAACGAGCCAATGCTTCTGAATATCTAGAAACTGATGTTGAGTGACCTTTTGTATAAGGATCTTTTGCATCAATTGCACCAGCCAATGATTTTGCAATTTCAGCAAGGTGGTTTTGAGAGTGAATTTGTTCAGAGTTGAATTTGTGAAGTAATTCATCTTCAAAGTTTACACCCATTTGTGAATGACGTTTTGAAATAATTTCTGCATATGATTTTAATGCTGCATCGTCCCAGAAGTTGAAGTCTGTAGAACTAATGATTGCAGACATTCCATCTTTGTATCCTTTTGCTTGAGAAATGTACATTGCTTGTTCTGCTAGGATTAATAATTTTTCCTGTTCCTTAGCACATTCAGGGTATGCTGCTATACCAACAGCCACTTTTACAGGTCCAACATCATCAATGAAACAACAAGATAATGTATATGTAATATATTCTGCAATGTATTTTGCTTCTGCGACATCTGTATTTGGTAAAATCATTGCGATTTCATCGCCACCATATCTACCAGCAATGTCTGTTTTTCTTAAATTGTGTTTAACTTTTTCTGCAACTAATTTGATAACTTCATCACCTTTTCTGTGACCAAGTTCTCTATTAATTTTTGAAATATTGTTTACATCAAGCATAACAACAGATAATTTTGTGTTGTTGTCTTCAGCATTGTGAAGTTCTTTATTTAAACATTCTTGGAAGCCTCTATGGTTGTATAATTGAGTTAAAGAATCTGTGTTCATGTGTTCTTTACTTTTTTCAACAAGGCTCATGTTTTCCATTACAAGTGCAACGTGATTAGCAATGAAATTGTATAATTTTTCGCCAGAATCAACATATCTGTCAGCAATCAACATTACGCCAACGCATTTATTTACAGAAATCATTGGAATGATGCTAACTTTGTGTCCGTGGAAATAAGAAATGTTTAAGAAATTAACATTGTCTTTTGTTATGATTTTTCTAGTATAAAAACATTGTGATACAGGGTTTGAACTATCAGAACCAAATATTTTTGAAGAATATACATTATCTAATCTGTCAATTAGTTTTAAATTTATGCATTTAGATGTTTCATTAAATAAACCGAATGCTGTAAATGAACAATCTAAGTACTGAGTCATTATTTTATGGACAGCAAGATAATATGAATTTATATCTTTAATAGTAGTAATTTTAGCAAGTTTATCTACCATTGATTTATAATCAACGTTAACTTTTTGAGCAACTGGAACATTCGCCTGAATTAATGTCCTGCGTGGCTTTGACGGTGGTGTCGCTAAAGAATTAACCTTTGCCACCAATTTAGCTGCTGAAAGAGGCGATGTAACATTCGCTGTATTGAAAGAACGTGATTGTTCTTCGCTTTTGTATGTTTGATGTTGTTCCAAAATTTACCTACACAATTATTATACTATATTAAACGTAAAAATTGAAATTTTTTTGCCTTAAAAATTGAAATTATTAACAAAGATTAAGCAAATATTTTTTCTTATATATTGAAAATGTAATAAAGACACCTATTTTGAATGGTCAAAATATTTTAATATTTTTTTTGATTTTATATGTGAAATTTATTCAAATTGTGAGTACAATATTAATATAAATAAATATAATGACATTATTATTCAATAATGTAACGAATTAACTTATAATTCTTTACATAAAATCATGTTTAGTTGTAAAATTCTTACAGGAGAGAAATTTTGACAAACGGATACGACAGTTTTGATAATACAGAAATGAATTTCAGAAAAGATGCTCTTATTCAAGAGAGGGTTGGTCTTGTTTCAACTCACATGTACAAGCAATTTTTAGATTATCAAAATGCAACAAGAAATACTGCAGAAGTGTTTACAGAAATTATTGTTGATATGAAAGCAGTAGTGGAGTCTTTGAAAAAATCATTTTCTTCTAGGGGAATTACTGCTCAAAATATTTATGTTGAATATGATGCACAAAAAACAATTGTTACCATTAATATTTTATGGCACAAAATTAGTTTAACAACTAGATGTAATTTTGAGCCTCAAGCACTTTTTAGAGAACAAAAACCACCTTTATTTTGTGGAAGAATCATGGCTATAAAAGGTAGTTATTCTGATATTATGAAAGGTGCAGATGACAAAAGTGAGTGTATGAAACGTTTGTTAGATAATGAGATTGCATCATTATATGTTCCTGCTGATAAAATGCAAAATTCAATTTTTAAAATTAGACATTTGGCAAATCGTGAATTCTTTTTAAATTCTCAAGATTCTGCAAAAGAGTTCGTTTTAAAGGTTATTGAGATTGTTTGTGGTGGAGGCGTATACCACGAAGAAGGTTCTAGAAAAAGTTTTAATATATAGTTTATAATTTACTATTTTTTGTTTTACTCCATGTTATAAAACCATGCTATTTGTATGAAAAATATAATTATTCCTATACATACTTTAGGAAATTTTCTCAAGTTCATACATATACACGATAAAATCAAATTACAAATAGATATAATGGATATGTAAGCACTATTATAGGTAGCGGGATGGAGAACGAGAATAATTTTAGTAGTTACAATAATATAAAAAGACTCTCAGATGAAGAGATTGTTAAGGTATGGGAAGAATATCTTAAAGATAGATCTAACAAACAATTGAGAGATACACTTATTGTTCAATATATTTATTTAACAAGATATGTTGTTGGTCGTGTTAAAGTTGCTCTTCCACCTACTTTTACATTTGAAGATATTTCAAGTTATGGTATTGAAGGTTTGATTGATGCTGTAGAAAAATATACTCCAAGAAATGGTGCAAGATTTGAAACGTATGCTCTTGTAAGAATTAGAGGTAATATTATTGATAAAATTCGTACTCAAGATTTCTTGCCAAGAAGTGTTCGTCGTAAGATTCGTGATGTGAAAGAAGCACAGGAACAATTGAAAAAACAATTTGGTCGTCCTGCAACAAATTCTGAAGTTGCTGAATTATTAGGTATGGAACCAGAAAAAGTTGATCAAATTCTTGCCGATGATACAACAATTACATCCATTTATGATAAAAAAGGTAATGGAGAAGATAGTATTGAAGTTATTGATACCATTAAGGATTCTTCTCATAAGACTCCACATGAAGAATGTGAAGATAAAAATGTTAAAAATCAACTTGAGGCAGCATTGAAACGTTTGCCTGAGAGAGAAAGAATGATAATGGTTCTTTATTATCATGAAAATATGACATTTAAAGAAATTGGTGAAACTGTAAATATTTCTGAATCTCGTGTTTGTCAAATTCATGCCCAAGCGATTATGAAATTAAAAAACTTGTTAAGCGAAAATCGTTCAGCAAGATTGAAACAAAGTATTATTTAATTTTTTGTAAACTTAATTTTGATAACTCCTTTTTTAAGGGGTTATTTTTTATTTTTATTAGGTAGAAATGGTGCTGTTTTGTGTGAATTGGAATGATATAAAATTCCCTGTATTTCCATGCTCATGCATGTTTGCAGATTGTAAAGAAATGTAAAAACAATGTCGTTTTTATTAAAGTTTTAAAAAAATATGCCGATAAATATAGTATTAGGAACTACAAAAAGGAGCATTAACTAAAATGGGTTTAGCCACATCACAAGTTAGATTATTGGCATTGACCACCAGAAAGGCGGATATTGAACTGCAAATGCAGGTTAATTCAAAACGCAAACAAATGCTCACTAGAAAATCTACTGAACTTGCTCAACAATATTATTCAAGACTTCAAGATGCAAATGTTCAGTACGCTACAAGTAATGGTTATGAAGATGTTGATTATAATTATTTGATGGGACAATCAAAAGATGGCATGGTTGGAGGAGATTTCTTACAACAAGTTGCTACAATGTCAGATCAAGGTATTGCTCAAAAATCGGAAAATAGAATGATTTTAACAGACCAGTATGGTCAAGTTATTTTGAATAATGAGTTAGCTTTAGTTGCAGAATCAGCAAAACGTCAATATTCACAATTCTCTGTAACAACTCAAAGTGCACATGCAATTTGGGAATTGTTACAACAAAACCAAGATGTTACAGCAATTGCATCGGTATTCCAACAATTGCAACGTATGGGTGAAGATAAGGCAATTGCAGCAATGGAATTGATGCTAAAAAATGGAGGTTATAAATCAGGCGGAACTGTTTATACACAAGATGAAGTTACATTTTATAGTTCAGCACAAGCTGCAGGTGGCACTGCAAATACATCTGAGAAAGATATTGTAAAACTTCAAAAGGGTTATTGTTATGAAGTATTGAATCCAAGCGGAGTTATTGTAAATAATATCAGTGGTCACATGTACGATGGTAGCAAATTTGTTGATTTAACAACGCAATATGCAAAATATTTGGGTAATATAATCAGTTATTTCGGACCAATGATTAGTGCTGCTATTCAAAATGGTTCATCTGCATCAAATGATATTGATAAGCAAAAAAATGATGGTTATAATGTTCAAGGCGATACTTGGACTTATAGTAAAAATGGTATTACAAAAACTGGTAAACTTGGTGATGGTGAAGCCGTTTATAAATATACAATCACAGACGGTGGTAACAAACGTTACACTCAAGCATTGAATACAGAAAAATTACAAGCAGGTTTTAAATCTGGTACATATCAATTATGTATGGTTACAGATGCTGCAAAAGGTTTGTATCACAAGAATACTACATTAGAATATTTCACACATATGAATTATGTTGTACAAAAAACTGATTCATCAAAACGTGAAGAAATTACTGCTTGGTTTAACGCAGAACAAGCTGATATCTCAGAACAAGAAACATACTGGGATACAGAAATTACGAACTTATCAACTGAATTGAATTCTGTTAATACAGAAATCGATTCTGTGAAACAACTTAAATCAAATGCTATTAAATCAGTGTTTGATTGGGGTAGTTCATAATAAATAATTTTTCTTATAGTTTCCTTATATTCCTTAAAATAATTCTCAAAAAAGTAATGCCGCCAAATGGACGGCTTTTTTTTTATGAAAAATTGTAATTTTTTATAAAAATATATAGCAAAATATATTTTTATGAGTTTTATATAAATGTCGAAACTATGAAACATAATACATAATTCATAAATGCAATACTCAAGAAGTCATTCTTGAGTTTTTTTTGTTACTTAGAATGTAATTAAATCATCATAAATTTTCATGATGTATTTGTCAGTCATACAAGAGATAAAATCAATTATGGCTTGTCTGTAATCATCATAGTTGTTTATGTTATACAAAATTCTGTTTTTATATTTACGTTTTGCTCTAAATTCTTCATCAATATTAGAATATTTTATTAACCATTTTCTAAAATCTGTAATCATCAGAGGATAGATTTTAGTATGTTTTTTTAATCGTTTAATTGTATTTTCACCATCATAATAGTCTTTTAATACTTTATATATTGTTCTTATTACAAGGTTTGAATAAGCCATGAATGGTTCAAGTCTTTTGTTCATACAAACTTTTTCAAAAACAAAACGTTTTATTTGTCCCATTAGTTCAAAATTTTCTTTTGAGAAATTTAGACCTGTTTCTGGAGTAGAGTTTGTACATAAATCAGTAACAAGTTGATAAATTAAAGATGTAGGATTTATTTGTTTTAAGTTGACTTTTCGTTTGGTGAAATTTTGTGCGATTTGTTTAAGAGTAATATAATCTCTTTGAGTAAATAAGCCATATAAAGATGCATCTTCAATATCACGACCGATATATGCAAGTTTATCAGAAATTTTTACAACACAACCTTCGTAAGTGTACGGCATGCATTGACTTTTTGTCATTGTATTAAGGTCAATTAATTCATTTCTTGGTTTTAGTCCATTTTCATCGACTTCGCCACAGTGACAAACGATTCCATCTCTAACGGCATAAGTTAGTGCTAAGTTTTCATGTTCACCTTTGGTATTTGGTAATGTTTCTATATAGTCAACAACTCTTAGACTATTTTTTTCGTGCCAAAATGGAGCATTCAATTTTTCTTCTTGCATAATTTGTGCAATGATTCTTTCTCCATGGTGACCAAATGGAGAATGACCTAAATCGTGTCCGAACGCAATTGCTTCTACTAGTTCAATGTTTAGACCTAGCGAACGTGCAATTGTTTTTGCAACAGATGCAACAATATTTACGTGTTCTATTCTTGTGCATACGTGGTCATTTGTTGTAGCAAAAAATACTTGTGTTTTATGTTTAAGACGACTGTATGCTGTAGAGTTTAAAATTCTATTATAGTCTCTTTCAAATTCTGAACGGACATCAAATTCTTTATGTGTTAAGTTTCCTGCACGCATAATTGCATTGTTCCATTTAGGGTTTGATGGAAACATCGCTTCTTGTTTGAATTGTTCTCTTCTGTGTTCTTGTTGTAAATTTTTCATATTATTTATTATAACATTTTTTTGCTAACTGTCTATGATTGACACGAAATTAGTTAGTAACTTTATTCCATTTTTTTGCATCAAACATAATATCTTTAAGGGTAATATTCAATGATTTTACGTATGGTGTATATTTTTTTAAAATTTGTCGTTTTCTTAGTGTTAATTCTTGTACTACTGCAGCATTTTCACAAGCGATAATCATTGTAGTGCCGTTAATCATACCATAAGGTTTTGATTTTTTATCAAATGGTTTACCAACTACTTTTGCCCAAAATGTATAAAGGTTTGCACGTTTCATTGCTTTTTGTAATATTTCGTTATCTTTTAGCATTTCCGAAATTAAACTATCAACGCCTTTGAAGTCTGTGTATAAGATTTCTTTCATTTTTGTCACCATAAGTAGTTTTGTGTTATTATTATATAATGAATTTTACGAATACGGAAGACATAATAAAAAATTCGAAAAAAATTCTTATTGTATCTCATGTTAATCCTGATGGTGATGCGTTAGGTTCAACTTTCGGATTGTATTCAGCAATATATAAAAGATTTAAAAAGAAATGTGATATGTGTGCACTTTCTTATGTATCACCAAGTTATAGTTTTTTACCTCATTTTAAAGAGGCAAAATCTGTATATGATAATTCTTTAGTGTATGATTTGGTTATAACTGTAGATGTCGCTGCAATTGATAGAATTGCTGCTGCAAAAATATTGTTTGATAAAGCAAAAGTTACAATCAATATTGACCATCACAAAACTAATGATAATTTTGGTGATTATAATTATGTTGTCCCAGAGGCTAGTTCTACTGGTGAAGTTTTATATAATCTGTTTAAAAACTCTGATTGGGAAATTGATAAAGATACAGCAGAATGTTTATATACAGCAATTTTGACTGATACTGGCGGATTTAGATTTGATAATACAACTTCAGATGTGTTTAAGATTGTTGCTGATTTAGTCGAAAAAGGTGTTAACCCAAATAGTGTGTTTGCTCATTGTTATGAGTTTAAATCAAAAAATTATGTAATGTTTCAAAATTATTGTATTGGTAAAGCACAGTTTGTTGATGATGATAAGATTGCTTATACAACAGTGTATAGAAAAGACTTTGAAAAATTTAATGCAAAAGATGATTATACAGAAGGTTTAGCAGAACAATTGCGAGCAATTGATACAACAGATATAGCATTTGTTGTAAAAGAATTAGAACCAAAAACTTGTAAAATTTCAATGCGTAGCAAAAAGTATGATGTTGCAAAAATATGCTTTGTTTTTGGTGGTGGAGGACATTCTCGTGCTGCGGGTTGTACAATAAAATCTAATGTTGAAACTTCTGTAAAAAAATTACTTGATGAAATTAGAAGGAATAGTAATGCGTAAAAAAACATATAATTTTTTAAAAAATATTATTGTATCTATTATTGAAAATGACTTTTCAGGAATGGCTGCTGAAATGAGTTATATGTTAGTTATTGGTATTTTCCCGTTTATGTTATTTTTGGTATCATTATTTAATCTGATTGGCAAAAATTATTATATGAATCCGTTATTTATATTTTTAGAAAAGGTTATGCCTGCTGATTCTTTAAGGTTGATTCATACTGTTTTAAATCAAGTATTAGGATTTACAAGTGGACGTTCTGTTGCTATTTTTGGACTTTTGGTTACATTGTTTATGTCAATGAATGCTTTATCTGTTGTTATAAAAGGTTTAAATAGAGCATATAAAGTTGAAGAAACAAGAGCATTTATATATACAAGATTGTTATCTCTTGTTATGGTGGTGGTAAATACTTTAGTATTATTTTTAATAACCCATACTTTTAATTCTTCTGGATCATTCTTTTAAGTATAAATTTAATTATTTTTGGTCGTGTAATCATAAGATTTTTAACAGCATTTACAATTATGACTGCTGATACAGGTTCTTTATTATTGGCTATTCGTTGGCCAATAGCATTCTTAGCATTGTTTGTAATGGCTTTTTTGCATTATTATATTTTCCCAGATGTTTCTTGGTCTGAAGAATTGAAATGTAAGAGTGCTTTACCAGGGACGTTATTTTTCTGTGTAATATGGTTGATTGCTTCAGGTGGTTTTTCTATTTATGTTAATAAATTGCATACTTATAATTTTGTTTATGGTTCAATTGCAGCATTTGCGATGCTTATGATTTGGTTTTATTTTACATCAATGTTAATGTTGATTGGTGGTGAAATAAACTCTCAAGTTCATGACAAACTTGAAAAAGATAAGATTTTAGCAGTGTTGGAACGTCAAGAAGAAATCGCAAAACAAAGTGGCTTTTATGAAGAATATAAAGATGATATGGAATAGAAAAAGGAGAAATTTTTGAAAGTATTACTAATTAATGGAAGTCCTCATCCTAAAGGATGTACTTATCGTGCATTAAAAGAAATTACTGTTGAATTGTATCAAGCAGGTATTGAGTTTGAAATTGAAAACGTTGGAAAAGATTTAGTTCGTGGTTGTAGTGGATGTGGAATGTGTAAAAAATTTGGTGATGGTCATTGCGTTTACACAAGTGATAGAGTTAATGAAATTATTGATAAAATGAAATATTCTGATGCTTTGATAGTAGGTAGTCCTGTATATTATGCAAATGTTGCAGGTAGTATGCGTTCGTTTTTAGATAGAATGTTTTATGCTGGTGATTGTTTTAAAAATAAACCGGCTGCAGCCATTGTAAATTGTCGCAGAGGTGGAGCAAGTGCTGCATTTGATCAATTAAACCATTATTTTTTGATAAGTAATATGATTGTTGTTGGTTCTCAATATTGGAACATGACACATGGTAAAAATCCTGATGAAGTTGAGAAAGATTTAGAGGGTTTACAAACAATGAGAACATTGGGTAAAAATATGGCTTGGTTATTGAAATGTTTGAAAGCAGGTAATGAAAATGGTATTCGATATCCAAGACTGGAAGAAAAATTAAGAACCAATTTTATCTCGCAAGCAGATATGGAATATGGAGAATATTAAGGATAAAAAAGGGTAATATTTAATATTACCCTTTTAAATTGAATTATTTTATTAAATATGTCTGTGTTTTGGTGAAATAAGTATGTGAGCGAGTTTATCAGCCCCTTCAAAACTCCTTTCACTTAATGTTTTGGCTGCTTGTATATTATCATATTTTACAAAATTATGCTCAACCTCAAATTCACCATTACCTTTGGTTGATATTATCGCATAGCATGATTCAGGATTTTCTGTAAATGGTCTGCCAACACTGCCAACATTAACTACTGTTTGTTTTGTGTTCGTTTGAAATCCACATGGTATATGGGTGTGTCCACATAAAATTAAATCTTCATTTACTCCTGATAGCATCTCTTCAACTTTTTCTAATGGTGTATCAGGCATGATGTCTTCATTGTTTCTTCTTGGAGAACCATGTACCATCAAGATTTTTACGTCATCAATTGTTAATGATTTTGTAGTAGGCAATTCTTTTAAAAATTGTTTTTGTTTTTCACCGAGTGTGTTTGCTTCTTCTCTTAGTGCATTTGCCATGATTGGTGCTCCTTGAGCAACTTTTTGATAAATATCTTCACTAAATTCGACAATCATTTTGTCGGTGTTACCTTGAATCATTTCTACGTTATCGTGTTCAGAAAGGCTCATACAAAAATTAACGGTATCTGTAGGTTCTGGTCCTGCTAATGCATAATCACCGAGAAATAATATCTTGTCACAATTTTTAGACTGTATATCTTCAAGTACTGATTCTAGTGCTAATAAATTACCATGTATATCTGACAGAACAGCAATTTTCATATAAAACTCTCCTTAAATTTTTGTTTTTACACCTCCTAATTTTACAACAAATTCTTAACTGTTGTATAGTTTACTAATTTTTTTAAAAAATGCAAGTACTTTATAAAATGCCTTTATATTTGAATCATGTCAAGTTCAATAGTGACATGTATTTCCATGTTTGTTAAGAATTGTAAATGGGTTCTTTTTTTTGAGTCAATTTTGTAGAAAATAAAAACTTTATATAAGTACGGGAATTAAAGAGTCAATTTAGCACTTTAAAAAAACATTATTTTATTAAAGAAGTTTTTGGGTAGTTAAGACTTTGTAAGACCAATAATTTAATAGTTGCTTGTCGTTGACACACTACACGGTGTACAAGTGTAGATGTTTTTCGTCAGGTAGTTTTGTAATCCAAAATTGCAGAACAGTATGTATTTGTATTCACAAATAGTGTGAGTACTAATACATTAAAATTGAATAGTACAACTTAATATTATATGGAGGAATTTAGTTATGATTGGTATTCAGTACGCAAATGGATATCTCGGTAATGGTCGAGAATGGACGACTTGTGGACCTAATGGTTTCCCAATAAGTACAACAGGTTTGTCAATGGAAGCAGCTTGGAATTCTCCAGCATGTGATAATGATACAGTAAATTTGTATAATGCCGCTGCAAGTATTGGTAATATTGAAGATAGGCATTTGGCACAACAGTCATTCTATGGTGGTGTCTTTAATATAGATGGCGGTGGTTATGCTTTTGCACCTTGTAATTGGGTAGGCCTAGGTGGATATTGTTAATTAGATTAAATTACGATAAAAACCGTAAATTAAAGTTATACTTGAAACATGTCAAATGCCCGTCATGCATGGGTTTGACATGTTTTAAGTTTTGTAAACATGTTTAAATAAAAAGTCAATTTCTTCATCTAAAAAAACTTTATCATGGTACGGGGATTAAAGATGGGGAATTTAAATATGAGTAACACTATTAACAGTCAAGTTAATGATGGTAGTAATGCTAATAACAGAAGATTGCAAATTCAATATGCAAATGGGTATCTTGGTAATGGTCGAGAATGGACAACTTGTGGACCAGATGGATTTCCAATAAGTACTACTGGTACATCAATGGAGGCAGCTTGGAATTCTCCTGCAATTGATAATGATACCGTTAATTTATATAATGCAGCAGCAAGTATTGGTAATATTATAGATAGACACAGAGCACAACAGTCATTTAATAGTGGTGTCTTTAATATAGATGGCGGTGGTTATTCATTCGTTCCTGCATCTGAAAATCCTTGGGTTTCAGATAATCCATTTGGTGTTGGCGGTGCAAACGGAACTGGTGGCATTAATGGTACTGGTGGAGTTAATGGCTCAGGTAATGTTACAAATCCATGGGATAATCCATTCGGAGTTGGTGGAGCAAATGGCTCTGGCGGAGTTCATAGTTCTTCTAATGACGGTGAATTGCATGCTCCTAAAAAAGATGATTATTCAGCACAATTTGATGCAAGACTTGATTTAATTAAAAAGTATTGTGACAAATGGGGCAAAACAGTTGATGTTGATGCAATAAAAGATAAATATGCTAATGACCCTCAAGCAGGTGTTGAATATTGTGATGATATTCTAAACAATCAGTTTAATCAAGGTAAATTGAAAGATATTGTTGAAGTTCAATATAAGAAATATATTGATTCGCACCTAGAACAAGGCAAAAATATTTCTGATGATTGGGTTAAAACAATTATTGATAACGGTACTGGTGAATTAGGATTGTCAGCATCAGGTGTTAACAAAAAGAATATTCTAGATGTTGTTGGAACATTTATGAAGAATGATGATGTAAAAAATGGTAAAGTTTCTTTAGAAAATGTTTTTGAATCGCCAGAAGTTGCCGAACAGTTGGTTGAAGCAATGAAACAAAAGGCAGATGAATATTTGTTGAATGATGATATTGATCAATCTATAAAAGACCAATTATTGAGTAATATCGAAACAATGCGTGATAAATATGAAGATTTCAAAAAAGAACCAAGTATTGCAAAACGTACAGCATTGATTAAAGGATTTACAGATGCATTCTCTGCTATGCGAACAGAACAAGCAAGACATAATGATGAAGTAGCACCACAATATTATGGTTTGCCAGAAGACTCATCTATTACTTTCGGTAATTTCTCTAAAGAAGCACGTGAAGAAATTTCTGCTCATAACAATAGAAGGAAATTAAGTACAAATATATAGAATTTGAATGAATATTAAAGAATTTAAGAATATCAAAGATTTTGAGGACAGCATTTGCTGTCCTTTTTTATTTTTTTATTTGTTAAATTTTAATGCTTCATTTCTTTGCTCGCAAAGCGAATTTTTGGTAGGGCATAAACCCGTAACTAGGAGCAAAACCACGTTTTTGCGACTAGCCAAATAATTCAAGAGGAAAATGAAAGCAATAATTAAATAAATTAAATCTGACAAAAATGTCGTTAAGTTCAAAGTGACAACTTTTATGGAAATATTGAGTTAGATTTATATGCAAAAAAATGTGCCTGTATTATACAGGCACATCTTTTTTATAAAATTATTGAATTGTCAACTACTCTTTAGCACCTGATTTTTCAATGATTTCTTTTTCGATGTTAGCTGGAACTTGTTCGTAGTTATGGAATTCCATAGAGAATGTACCACGACCTTGAGTATTTGATCTCAAGTCAGTTGCATAACCGAACATGTTAGCCAATGGAACTAATGCTCTAACGATTACGTTACCAGTGTTTCCTTGAGGTTCTTGACCTTCAACACGACCACGTCTTCTTGAGATGTCACCGATGATTGTACCTGTAAATTCATCAGGAATTTCGATTTCAACTTTCATCATTGGTTCAAGGATACATGGTTGTGCTTTTCTAGTACCTTCTTTCATTGCCATAGAACCGGCAATTTTGAATGCCATTTCTGAAGAGTCAACTTCGTGGTATGAACCATCGTAAAGTTCAACTTTAACGTCAATCATTGGGAATCCTGCTAAGATACCACCTTCAAGTGCTTCTTCCATACCTTTTCTTGCTGGTTCAATATATTCTCTAGGAATAGCACCACCAACAATTTTGTTTTCGAATACGAAACCTTCGTTTTCGCCTGCTGGAGAAATTCTAACTTTAACGTGACCATATTGACCTTTACCACCAGATTGTCTCTTGAATAATGATTCTTGATCTGCTGTACCTCTGATTGTTTCACGATATGCAACTTGTGGTTTACCAATGTTTGCTTCTACCTTGAATTCTCTCATCATACGGTCAACAATGATGTCTAAGTGAAGTTCACCCATACCAGAAATGATTGTTTGACCAGTTTCTGTATCAGATTTAACTCTGAATGATGGATCTTCTTCAGCAAGTTTTTGAAGTGCAATGCCCATTTTATCTTGGTCTGCTTTTGTTTTTGGTTCAATAGCAACTGAGATAACTGGTTCTGGGAAAGTCATTCTTTCTAAGATAATAGGTGCTTTTTCATCACATAATGTGTCACCTGTTGTTGTTTCTTTTAAACCAACAGCGGCACAAATATCACCTGCATATACTTCATCTTCTTCTAATCTTTGGTCAGCATACATACGAACGATTCTTGAGATACGTTCTTTCTTACCGTTGGTAGCATTTAATACGTATGAACCTGATGTTAATTTACCAGAATATACACGTAAGAATGTTAAACGACCTACAAATGGGTCTGTCATAACTTTGAATGCTAATGCAGAGAATGGTTCGTCATCTGATGAATGTCTTTCAACTTTTGTTCCATCTTCTAATTCACCTTCAATTGCTTTTACATCAACTGGTGATGGCATATAATCAACAACTGCGTTTAATAATAATTGAACACCTTTGTTTTTGAATGCTGTACCACAAGTTACAGGAACGATTTTGTTGTCACAAACTGCTTTTCTTAAAGCGACTTTTAATTCATCAATAGAAATTTCTTCGCCTTCTAAGTATTTCATCATAACATCGTCGTCAGTTTCAGCGATTGCTTCAATCATTGCTTCTCTGTATTCTTTAGCTTTGTCTAGCATATCTGCAGGAATTTCTTCTTCCTTGATATCTGTACCTAAATCGTTTGTATAGATTTCAGCTTTCATTGTCATTAAGTCAATTAAGCCTGTGAATTTATCTTCAGAACCGATTGGTAATTGGATAGGAACTGCGTTTCCACCTAATCTTGTTTTGATTTGGTCAACTACACGATAAAAATCAGCACCTGTTCTATCCATTTTGTTTACGAATACCATACGAGGTACTTCGTATCTGTTTGCTTGTCTCCAAACTGTTTCTGATTGTGATTGTACACCACCAACAGCACAGAATACTGCAACAACACCGTCTAATACACGTAATGAACGTTCTACTTCGATTGTGAAGTCAACGTGGCCAGGTGTGTCGATAATGTTGATTTGGTGACCTTTCCAAGAAGCAGTTACTGCTGCTGATTGGATTGTGATACCACGTTCACGTTCTTGATCCATAAAGTCGGTTACAGCAGCACCATCGTGTACTTCACCGATTTTGTGAGTTTTACCTGTATAGAATAAGATACGTTCAGTGGTAGTTGTTTTACCTGCATCGATGTGAGCAGCAATACCAATGTTTCTAATCTTTTCTAATGGAGTTTTTCTTGCCATAGTTTTTTCTTCCTTTATTATTTATTACTCTTTTCGATAACTATTCTATTATCTAATAATCTAATTATCACACAAAAATATTTTCGTTCAACTTCAATGTTAACAAAGTAAAGCCTAAATTTTATTTTTCTTTATAAAAAAATCGAGCATATTTTTTATGCCCGATTTTTTCGTTATATGTTGATTAGTTATTTGATTTTGCTGAAGTCTGCAACAATATCGTAATAACTTCTTAATAGTGTCAACAATCCTATTCTGTTGTTTTTAATATTTTCATCTTTATCCATTACTAGAACTTTTTCGAAGAATGCATCAATCTTAGAATTTAAACCAACTAGTTGTTTTAGGTAATCACCGTAATTGTCTGTTGGCTCAATTGCTTTGATTGCTGAGTATAAATTACCTTCTTCTTCACATTGGAATAAGTCTTCGTCAATGATTTCAAAGGAATTGTCTTTTAAAATTCTGATTACTCTGTTAGCATTTTCTATTGTCATAGGACTATCAAAATTAGAAATTGCTTCTACACGTTTGATGTAGTCATATAATTTTTCTAAAGGATTACCGATTAAGCAGCCTTCAAGGATATCTTTTCTATAAGTATCAGCCAAGAAAATTGTTAATCTTTGAATGATAAATTCTTCAACATCTTTTTGGCAATCTGCTTGAACTGGTAACAATTCTAATGCAGTTTTAATCAATTCTGAAATATTAATTTTTAAGTTATCTTCAATAATAGTTTTGATGATACCTAGAGCCGCACGTCTAACACCTAATGGGTCAGAAGAACCAGTTGGTTTTTTGCCTGATGCAAATACTGCACAAATTGTATCAATCTTGTCTGCGATACCAACAACTTGACCTTCAATACCTTTTGCTAGTTCACTATCAGCATTTAATGGGAAGTAATGTTCTTTGATACCTTCTGAAACTTTTTCATCTTCACCTGATATACGAGCATAATCAGCACCAATATAACCTTGCAATTCTGTAAATTCAAATACAAGGTTTGTTGCTAAGTCTGCTTTACATAAGTATGCAGTTCTTATGATTGACTCTGAATTTACACCCAATTCATCTGAAATTTGTTTTGATAATTTGATGATTCGTTGAGTCTTGTCATATACAGAACCCATTCCTTTTTGGAATGTCATACCCTTCAAGTTTTCAACGTATTCTTCTAGTTTTTTCTTCGTATCGTTTTTAACGAAAAATACGGCATCATCTAATCTTGCTTTGATTACTCTCAAGTTTCCGGCTTTGATGTTTTCAAAATCGTCACCAATATAGTTTGCAATTGTGATGAAGTTATTTGTTAATTTACCGTCTTTGAATAATGCAAAATATCTTTGATGTGTTTCCATAACTGTAATAGTTACTTCATCTGGAATATCTAAATATTTTTCTTCAAAATTACATAAAACGGCAACTGGCCATTCACAAATATTTGTAACTTCTTTTAGTAAATCATCAGAAATTTTTGTTTCTGCACCAATTTTTGTTGCTTCAGCATTTGCAATTTCAATGATTTTTGATTTACGTTCGTTTTGATCAACGATAACATACCCTTTTCTTAGTTTTTCTTTATATTCATCAGGGTTATTAATTTCAATTTGTTCTTTGTATGAACGGTGACCTCTTGAATATTTAGATGATTCAATATCTAAGATTTGAACTTTTAATTCTTCATTGTTGTACAAAGAAACAATCCATCTAATTGGTCTTGAAAATTTTTCTTCGTGTGTTGACCATCTCATGAAGTGAGAACCTTGTAGTTTTAAAATAATATTTGGTATGTTTTGAGCCAATAATTCTTTTGTTGAAATACCTTTTATTTCAACTTTTGCCATAACATAATCATTTTCTACGTATAAATCTTCTGGGTTAAGTCCATTTTTCTTCGCAAAACCTTCGCCCGCTTTTGAAAGGTTTCCATTTTCGTCATAAGCGATTTTTTTAATAGGACCTTTAAATATTTTTGTTGAATCTGGTTGTGAATCAGAAATATTATCAATGATTACTGCCAATCTTCTTGGAGTTGTTAATACTTCTATATCAGAATAACCGATTTTATTTGTATCTAAAAACTTTTTAAAACTATCTTTTAATTGTGATTCTGCTGATAAAATAAATTTGTATGGCAATTCTTCTACGCCAATTTCTAATAAATATTTGCTCATTTTTAACCTCATTTTTTACTAGAATAATTATAATACAAACAAATTTTTATTTAAAAATATGTGCAAAATCACTTTTGTTATTAAACGATTTGTTACAAAATTTTTAAATTTATTGTTAAAAAATGAACAATTTTAAAACTAAATCGTTATATAAATAAAAAGGAGTTTAATATGAAAAAATATTTACTATTTATTTTGTTATTTTTCTGTTGTGTGAATGTTGTTTTTGCTGATGACATCAATTGGACAGTTAAGCAGTCTGAAAATTATTCGTTTAATAATACGCAAATATTAACTCCAAAATCGTCTAATTTTAATAAAAATGTAGATTGTATTTTTATGCCAGTTAAAGAAAAAGAAATACCTGTTGTTACTAGAACGACTACACCTGATACTGCAAAAATTATTCGAAGAAGTTTGGCAAGTAGTGAACAACTTGATCCGTTTGTTATAAAAGTTGATGGTATTAAATATTATATGGTGCAAAATAATAAAATTTTAGGTGAAGATTCAACATTAAAGACTATTTATCAACCATTATATTTGTTAGATAAAAATAACGATAAAAAAATTACAAGTGCTGAATTGAAAAATGGTAATATTCGTTTAGTTAGATTGAATAATTCAGGACAATTAGAATTAAATAATAAAAGTTTAGATTATCCATTAGCAAATATTTCATACATTGATTTGAATACATTAAGACGTACGCAAAATACAGGTGATATTGGTTCTTTTGGTTATTTTGACATATATATCAATCATAATTATCAAATTAAAAAGTTTATTGGTCAAATTACCTATGAAAATAAAAAAGACATAAATAGACTTATGGGCAGATAACGTATGTTTTATAAACGATTATTAGTTATAATTTTAATATTTTGTATTTGTAATATGAGTGTTTGTTTCGCTTTTGAGTTAAACTCTGATACTTTTTATGATTTTAGTGATGAAGCACAGCAAGCATTTACTAGGAAAGAAAATATTGTAATTATTCCGGAAAAAGTACCAATAAATTTACGATTAAATTCAAAATTGAGTTCAGATTCTGTAAATTCATCAGAAAAAGTAACTGTTCAATTAAGTAAGGATTGGAATTATAAAAGGAAATTAATTGCTCCAGAAGGTAGTATTGTTATTGGACAAATTTATATAGTTAAAAAGCCTGATAATTTTGAGCAAGATGGAAAAATTGGAATAAATTTTTATGAAATACAACGACCTGATGGTTCTACAATTGTTATAAAAACTAAATCATTAGAATTTAAAGTTGCTAGAAACCGTTGGAAAAATGTGTTATCTTCATTTGGTGCAATTTTGATGAGCACTCCTATGATAATTGCTACGGGTGGCATAGGAGCAATTTATCTTGCCTCAATGTTATGTACAGGTTCATTAGTAGAAATGAGTGGACGAAAAGGACAAAATGTTGAAATTGCATCTGGTACAGAATTTAGAATTCAAACAAGTGAAACATTTGAAGTTGATGCTTATCAATATAATTAAATTGTAGAAAAATTTTTCTAAAATTATCGTAAAAAAATTCTTTTTTAAAAGTCGAAAACTCTTGCCCTATCATGCTAAAGGATAATTTGTCAACCAAAAATTATCGAAAATTTTACCAAAATTCATTAAATTTGCTTTATTAAGTTTGTAAACTTTATCATGCTCCAATAAATCCAAAGGGCATGCTCAATTGTAAAATTTTTTAAGTTTTTCTTTACTTGAAAACGTATCTCTGTCGGCTTATTATAAAAATACATTGAAGGGAGTGATGGCTACTAGACTAAGGGAGTTAGTTAGATATAATCAGAGGAGATTATCGGATAGTTTTAAAAAATTTAAAAAATAAACAACTATACAAATTAAAAAAACATAACATAAATTAAATAGTAGTACTTATAACTTGTCTTTTGACAAGTTTTTTTTTATCATAAATTTAATGGAAGAATTAGAGTCTAAAAAAATTATAGGACTTATGTCCGGTACATCTTGTGATTCAATAGATGCTGGCTATTGTATTGTGAATCCTGATTTGTCATGTACACTTGTTGACGGTATAAACTACGAGTATCCTCAGGTTATTCGTGAAAAAATATTTCGTGCATTTTCCCAAAATATTACTTTAGAAGAATTATGTGAACTTAATTTCGAAATCGGCGAATGTTTTGCAAATGCATCTAATGTTTTGATAAAAAAACATGGAAAACCTGATTTGATTTCTTCACATGGGCAAACGGTTTTTCATTATCCGTTTGATAAAAAAGAGGCAGGTTTATCTTTAAAAAGTACTCTTCAAATAGGTGAAAGTTCTGTTATAGCTGCAAAAACGGATTGTGTTACAATTTCTAATTTTCGAGAAGAAGATATTGCACATGGTGGTCAAGGTGCACCATTAGTTTGTTTTGCTGATAAACAATGGTTTCATAATGCTTGTGTTCAAAATATTGGTGGTATATCAAATGTAACAGTTGTTTCTGATGATTGTTTGCCGTTTGGTTTTGATACTGGTTGTGGAAATATAATGATTGATTATTGTATGAAAAAATTCTTCAACAAATCTTATGACAAAGATGGAGAAGTAGCATCATCAGGCTCAATTTGTGATAATTGGTTGCAATGCTTGTTGGAAGATGAATATTATTTTTTAGAACCACCTAAAACAACCGGTCGAGAATATTTTTCACCTAAATATATTGAAAATATTCTTAAAATCGCACCATCTGATAAAACAGATATTATTGCAACATTAACAGCACTGACTGCTAAAACTATCGCACTTGCTTATGAAAGATTTGTTTATCCGTCAGCACATATCAAAGATGTAATTATTGGTGGTGGTGGAGCATATAACAAATTTATGATGAAGATGTTACGTCGTTATCTTCCTCAAAGAGTTGAATTAAAAACTCATGAAGATTTTGGTATTTCTAATAACTTTAAAGAAGTAATGGCATTTGCATTATTGGGTTATTGTACTTTTTATAAAATTCCAAATAATGTTCCATCGTGTACTGGTGCTGAAAAATCTGTTGTAATGGGTAAAATAACATATCCTATTTAGATGTTAGCACCATCATCTGATTTTAGTTTTTCTAGTGCATTTCTAGCCCCTGCAGTTTCCTTGGAATATTGCACAACAAAATTGATTGATTGAACATCTCTAGCAATGGCTTCTTTTAATAGTGCTATATCTGTTAATGATAATCTTGAAATAATATCATCTTCATTTTTTGAATTGAATCTTTTTAAAAGTTTTTGTGATTTTTCATCAAATCCACCAAGTCCATTTTTATATGCATTCCATTTGTGAAAGTAATGAATGATATTATATATATCAAGTTCATCATCGTTTAATATAAACATTGCATCTGTTTTGAATTTGAATTTTTTAGTTGTTAATAAGTTTAGAATTAATGCTTTGAACCCTTTTCTTTCGCCAATAAATCCCTCTTCTTCTTTTAATAGTTTGAAGATTTTTGTACCATATTTGATGAAATAAACATTTGTTTTGTGTTCTTGAATAAATTTTAAAATTTCTTGTGGGTTATTATTGCAACGTTTTAAAACGGCTTTTACTTCGTTATTTAGTTTTTCTGTGTTGGCTTCGTTTGCTTCTTTTTTTAAGTCAATAGTACAGCCTTTTACACTTGAATTAGGCTTGTAACCCATTCTTTTAATAAGACGTTTTTGCAAGAATTTTCCTTGCAAAGAAAGTAGTATGAATGAAATATTTTTTACAAATCTAGCAATACGGTTAAACATAATTTATATGATAGCATATTTTGGCTTAAACTTAATACATTATTAGAACGAAAAAGACTTTTACAAAAGTAAAAGTCTTTCGTTTTTATTTGCTGTTAATTATAATACTAACTTAATTCAAGTAATGATTTTACTGATTTTGCGTTTTCACGAACTTCTTCAATAGAGTTCATATTGATTGTATCATCAAGAATTTTAATTGCTTCGCTTTTGTCTTCAAGAGAAAGGATTTCATTAACCGTACTCATTGCTACAACTGGACTAAGGTCGTTAATACCTTTACCTTGATTGATGATAACAACTTTTAGTGAATCGTGAACATTTTTTCTTACCAATGCTCTTGAAGTCATTTCTCGAACTTCGTTGTCTGGAGAATTTGTTCCTAATTCTTCTAGAATTTCGATAGATTCCATGTCTTCATGTGTTTCTAAAGCATTAATAATTTTTTCGATTTTTTTATTCATTATGCAACTGCCTTTCCTGCTTCATTCATTTCTTTAGCCTTGATTTCTGCATTTTCTGCTAGCCATGTTGCTTTAAGGTCTTTTACAGAGGCTTTGTTGTTAATGTGTCGCATGCTTAATATTTTTACATTTTCTTTATTGTCTTCTGCAACTTTGTTCCAATCAAACATTTGTGCAATTCTGCTGTGCATATTTTTACCCATTTCTGTAATTGAGTTTTTAGCAGATTTCATTGCTTCTACACCGTGTGCAACTGTTTCTTTTACGTTGTTTGCAAAATTGATAATAGGTTGTGTTAATTTTGTTTTGAAGTTAGAAACGGCCCCAACTACAGCACTTGAAACCATTTTCATCTTGCTTTGTTTTGCTTCAACAGGTTTTATTGATTGGAATACATCTGCGAATGGTAGAACACTTCCGGTAAATGATTTTCCTTTAAAACTATTATGTTCAAATGGATTTGTTGATGTTGTCTTTTTTAAACTTAATGCACCAAATTGTGCACCCATAATTGCTTTAATTCCCATTATTGTTATAATCCTTTCCTAGCGTATATTTTTATAGGTAAATCTACATTTTAAGGATAACATCTAAATAAAAAATCAAATCATACATATAGAGGAAATGAGGGAGTTTTGTGTAATGTTCTAATTTGATTATAAATTTAATTTGTTTAATTTTTATTAAAAATAAGATATTATTGGGTTTTGGCGTAATATGTTAACTTATGTAACAAAAATAACAAAAGCTGAAATTAGATAAAGTTTATATACTTTATATATATGTAAGCGATGAGCAAACAATAAATAAACGAGAGGACGAGAGAGAAAATGTCAGTATTAAATACATACGACATAAATGCCAAAGCAAACGAAATATCTGAAGAGTTAAAAAAGATTGACGATTCAGGTGACAAATCAGCGATATTGTTTGAAGAAATGCGAATAATGGCAATGAACAATATGCAGCGATTTAACTTAGGTTTAAAAAAATAACTTAACTTAACTCAACTTAATTCCCACTAACTTAGTTTAGCGTCTGATTTTACTCAGTCGCTTTTTTTTTTGCTTATAATTTGAATTTATTTGTTACTTGTAAAATCACTTCTCGCAGTGACGATAAGTAAAATATAACAAATATTACGTAACTAAAAATCGGCAATAGCGGAGTGAACCGAGAATGTT
>SAMEA3663118__coassemble_124_pt1 | contig 41379 bp, 41 predicted proteins | sample SAMEA3663118__metabat2_high_PE_014 | metagenome-assembled genome bin SAMEA3663118 (sample SAMEA3663118) | pig gut metagenome | biome: pig gut; feature: pig-associated habitat; material: faeces | place: Denmark | collected 2012
TAAATTTACTGTTTTTAAAACTTCACTTGCTCCTGTTGGATTTTTAATTAATTGAATCGTTGCTTTGTGTCCCTTAATAATCTTTGTTTCGCAACGTCCAAAAACGGATTGGTAGTTGTTTAATGCATCTTGAATATTATCAAAACCTAGTTCTAATGATGCTACAACAGCCGCAAGAACATTGTATGCATTGTAAACACCAGTTAAATATGTTTTTAGTTCATATTTATTTTCACCGTGTGTAATTGTTAATTCTGAACAATCATTATAAATTTTTGCAGTAGCACTATAATCACATTTAGGACGTTTATATCCACAATCACAATAATAGTGTCCTTGTTGAGCATAAAATCTTTTTGAATATTTTAAAACTTCACCACATTGTGAACAGTTGAATAATTCCATTGGTGCTTTTGATTCAATATTTTTATCCATAAATTGAATATCTTCAAATCCAAAGTAAATAGGTTCAGTATCACGTTTAGTTCTGAAATTAACAACAATAGGATCATCAGCATTCAATATTAGTTTTAAATCTGGATTTTTATCAATTGCATCTTGTATTTTTGCAGCAGTTGTATTTAACTCGCCATATCTATCTAATTGATCTCTAAATAAATTTGTTACGATAAGAAAATCTGTTTCTAAATAGTTATACAATTTTGATAAATATGCTTCATCAGATTCCAAAACTGCATAGTCAAATCTTTTAAATGGATAAATTGAAAGTGCCATAGTGTTTGCAATACCTGTAAGCATATTAGCACCTTTTTCGTTATGAATAACTGTATTGTTATTATTTTCTAGAATATGAGAGAGTATTCCGGCTGTTGTAGTTTTACCGTTCGTACCAGTAACTGCTATCTTCTCATTCTTGATGTAATTTGCTGTGTATCTCAAAAAATTAGGAGAGATTTTTAGCATAATCATTCCTATAAAAGATGTTCCAGATGATTTCCCTCTCATGTTTATAGCAATTTTTATTAGTCTTGCAATTACTAATAATATATAAAATCTAACCAATTTAATTAAGAATTTCATAAAAAATAATACTCCCTACGTATTTTCTTTATGTTAAAAATAAAATACAATATTATAATAGTACAAAATAAGAATTAATAGAAATGATTTTTTTTATAATTATAGTATTTATATCTCAAATAGTTTTATTAACAAATATAGTTGTTTGGACAATTACAACTGATAAAAAAGTGTGTATATTATCAGAAGAAATTGCAAATAATAATGTACATTTAGAAAAACGATTAAAAGCAATAAAACAAATTACTGAAGATTTACATCAAATATTTCCATATTTGATGAAAAAATTTATACGTAAAAGAAATAATTTGATTGTTCGAACTTTGAATGAACTTTTACAAGGTACAGTATTATTGTTTTTTAAACCAAAATATAAAAAGTTTCTTTTAGGTTTGAAGGTTGGTATTGGAGCAATCAAAGATTTGTCAAAACGTTAAAATATGATATAATAATCAAACAATAATGAGGTGAAATTATGAGTGAAGAAAAAACATCAATCGGATTTGGTCTTGGCTTAATAGCAGGTGTCGTTGGTGGCATAGTTGCGGGTGTATTATTAGCACCTAAGTCAGGAGAAGAATCAAGGGACAAACTTAAAGTTACTGTGTGTGATTTTGCTGAAAAACATTCACCAGCAATTCAAGATGCAAAAAAACGTGCTTTTGAATCTCTTGATTTACTTAGATATAAACTTGAAAGACAGTATAAAAAGTTTAATAATATGTTGAAATCTAAAAAAATGCAAAAAGCAAAAGAGTTAGAAGATTTAGAATATGATTTTGAGTAAGAGGTGACGAATGGACGCACAATTATCTCAAGGTTTAACTTTTTTGGCATGGACAAGTGGAATTTTTCTAATTGTCGTGGGTATTTTCGTTATTAAACTATTATTTGATTTATCAAGATTAACATGTAATATGAATAAATCTGCTGAAATTGTTAAAAATGAAATCGAACCAATTTTGAAAAATGTTGGAGAATCTGCAGCAACTATCAATAAAATGGTACAAACAACTGATAAAAAGGTAGGAAAGTTTACTGAAACTTATGATAAGATTTCTAATATTGTTATAAAATCAGTCACAAAAGCATCTGCAGTATCAGGCTTTTTCTTAAAAACAGCATGCAAAGGTTTATTTTCAGCATTAAAAGGTTTATGGAAAAATAAATAGCCAATTGTATTCTATGTGGCTAATGTTTAAATTATTCTAATCATCTAGAATAACAATGTAAAGGAGAAATAAATTATGTCAGTAACAAGATTTTTTGCAGGTGTTGCAATTGGAACGGCTATCGGTGCTATTGCAGGTGTTCTTTTAGCTCCTCAATCTGGTGAAGAAACAAGAGAAGCACTTGGTTCAATGGCAAAAGATGTTGCTAAAAAAACTGATAGAACAGTTAAAGATATTCAAGATAAGGCAGATTCTATTGTTTCAGATATGCAAGAGAAAGGTGATGAAATCATCGAAAAAATTCAAGAATTAATTAATAAGCAAAAAGAAGAAATTGCTCAGTAATTGTTTCTTGAAAATAAAATATCCTTGAAAATGCCGTTATTTCTTTTTAATTTCGGCATTTTCTGTTTTTAAATCTTCGTATGCTCGAATAATGTTTGCTGGAGCATCTTTTAATGCTTGTTGTTCATCTAAATGATATTTAGAAATATCAACATCAATAATACCTTCAGATTCATTGTAAAGTTTTTCTTTTAATATATAAGGGTACCAATCACAATCAATCAACTTATCTTTTTTAATTGCTTTTATAATATCATTGGTATATTTTTGTGAGTTAGTTGGAATATCAGGGTGTTTTTCAATATATTCAGGTAATGGAATATTTCCTCTATCTGAGTTCCAATCTCTTGCTGCTAACATAAAGTTTGCTAATGTGTTACCACCACTAGTAGATGCAGGAGTGATATGTTCAACTGATGCTACTGATGGTCTTAGTAAACGAGCAGCGATTTCGTGTGGAGAACGATTTGCGTATTTAACAATGAATGCGTTAACATTTGTTGTTGATTTTGGTAGTTTGCTTGCTGTTGTCCACATTTGCGATACTATTTCTTGGTCTGGATAATCTTTTGTCACATTGTACAAACTTGATAGCAAGTCTTTACGTTTAAATATTTGATCTTGTCTATCTTCTATAATCATTTTTCTTGCATTTGTCGTAACTGCTCTAATCTTTAACGCAGTTTTGGCATTGATATTGTTAGAAATTTTATCAACATCATCAAGAACTTTTAATTGGTCAATTCTTAATTCTGCTAAAGCATCTGGTTTTAATTCTTGTAAACATTCATTTAAGGAACCATTTGGGTTTTTTATGGCATAGTCTTTAAATACACCGTACATGTGTTTCTCTAATTTTTGCATACAAGGTTTGTATGGTGCTAATAAATCTATTCTTTCACCAATTGTTTTGCAGTTGTATAATTGTTTTTCTAACTTATCCATTTTTCTGCCTGAAATCATTTTTACACCACTATATGGACAAGTTATATTATCTAATTCTTTTAAACAATCACCGGCAGTTGTTTTACCATTTGCTCTTCTAGATGCAAATGTTGGAGATGCCTGTGTTGATTTCTTTTCAAAAACATCTTGGTTTGGTCCCTGTAAAGCAGTAGAATATGCCCTCTGTTGCATTCCTTTTACAGCGGGAATTGTTGGTATTGATGATACAATTTTATTAAAAAATAAGTTCATAAAGGAACTCCTATATTTATTAAAAACTTATTTTTCGGTTTTTTTGCTAGTCATGAGAAAAAATGTAATAAATTCTTTACAAACTATAAAAATAGTTCCTAATTTATTATAATTAGGAACTATTTTTATTAAATAAGGTTTTAAATCAAAACTATACTAATTTAACAGTAACAGATTTTGGTTTTCTAGTATAAGATAATTTATCTTCTCTTGATAACCAACCTAAACCCATAGAAATGAAATTTTGGTCTAAGTCTAAATCTTTAGACATTTTGTTAAGAGTAACTTCACCCTTTTCTGACAAATAGTTGTAAATCATACCTGCTGATTCAATAATTTGTTCTTGCATTTCTAATTTTGATTTTGCCATTGTTTTTCTCCTTGGTTTTTAGTTTCGTCGTGTACTCATGGTACGAACTCATAATAACAAAAATTTTATTTTTTTGCAAATATTTTTGAAAAAATTATTGAATATTTTTTATATTTTTTTACAATTTTTCAATGCTGAAAAGTGTTATTATAATTAAGTATGCTTTACTTATGGAATTCTTAATTTTTCTAAAATTTTATAAAAAAATACTCCATTTGATATATTTTTTTATTTAAAAATTTTAACTATTTTTTATGATAATTTTAAAATATCAACAAATGTAAATTCTAAGATATTTTAGCCATTTTGTTATAAAATATCTAATGGAGATGGGTTTTTATATTAAATGAAAAAATTTATTGTCATTTTAATATTATTTTTTATAGCATTGTTCAACAACGTATTTGCAGCAGAACAGTATCGCATTCGTCCTGCTTGTTTTGATATATCAGGTTCTTTAATATTTTTACCAATTAAAACTAATAGTATAAATCCTATTACTAATAATATTCAGTTTTCTAAAATGGATGATAAAAATGGGGTTATATTAGAAATAAAGTCTGCAATAATAGATAACCAGTATGAAGATTTATTTTTTTCTACTGGTAATTTAAAGGAGTTTCAAATAGTTCAGCAAACTCCGTCTTCTGTTAAAATCGCAATGTATTTTAAAGATAATTATAATGTTTCAAATGTAAAAATAGGTAATATAAATAGTAATATTGTTATTACAATGACTCCACTTCAACCTTATGGTATGAATTATTACATTAACACGTATAGGGAAAATGATAATCCCAAAGATTATAGAGAAGATTTGTTAATAACGTCAAGGACTATTGAAAAACAAGTTACCCCAATTGCCAATACAAAAAATATCAATAAATCAGCAATGAATGAGATAAATCAAGCATTTTCTAACTCAAATTATCAGACGAATGAAGTTTTTGGAAACTATGAAGTAAAAAATGTTTCTGAAAATAATACTTTAAGGAGTAAGTATTATGTAAATAATATTTCAATCAAAGATAATTTATTTTCAATTTCTGGTATTGGTACTGTTGGAATACAGAAACCATTTTTATTAGAAAAACCGTTGCGAATGGTTTTTGATTTGCCAAATACGTTATTGAATAAAAATTTATCAAATAAAGAATTTGTTTTAACAAATGGAGATAAAATTAAAGCCGGACAATTTACAACAGATACTACTAGATTGGTTGTAACGACTGAACAAGAAGCAAAATATATTCCTGTATATTCAGCGGATAGCCAAAGTTTATTGATAACAAACCCACAAAATTTATTAACATCTCATTTGCCTGCTCAAAAAACAAATATAGTTAAAACTGCATTCCAAAAGTTAAGTGATTTATGTAATTTAATTTTTGAGTTTGATAAACCTATATGTTATGCAATAAAAAGAACATCTGGTTATTTTTTCGTATATTTTTTGAATGCAGAACGATATAATGAAAGCAATTTTAAATCTGTTATTCGTTCAACATTATATGATGATAGCATTATTAGTTTAATGAAAAATACTGGTATGAGGTTATCTATACCAATGACTAATATTGAAGATATTGATACATATTTATCTCCAGATGGTCGAGTGTTTAAAATATCATCAAAGAAAGTAAAGGTTGTTGAACCAGAACCTAAAAAAGAAGAAAAACCAAAAGTTAAAAAAACAGATAGTGTTATAACAACTTTGCCGAAATATACAGGTAATAAAAATCATAATGTTGTTGTTATTGATGCGGGGCATGGTGGTAAAGATTGTGGTGCTTTAAGAGATAATGTATATGAAAAAGATATAACATTAGATGTATCTCAAAGACTTCAAGCAATACTTCAGAAAAAAGGCTTGAAAGTGTATATGACGAGAACGAATGATACTTATGTATCACTTCAAGATAGAACTACTTATACAGAGGGTATAAATCCTGCTATATTTGTAAGTGTACACGTTAATTCTTGTAATGTTACTTCACCAAAAGGTATAGAAACTCACTATTATCACGATAACAGTATAGAATTAGCAAATTGTGTACATACAAAACTTACAAAACGTGTAAGCAACACTCCTAACCGTGGATTGTTGAAATCTCGTTTTTATGTTATAAATCATACTACAGTACCTGCGATACTTGTCGAAATAGGATTTATTTCTAATCCAGAGGAAAAACACGAAATGACAACTCCTCAAAGAAAACAAGCAACAGCAGAAGGAATAGCCGAGGGTATAATTGAATATCTTAATAAACAAAAATAATGAAAAAATAGCATTTTTTGATTCCGGTGTTGGCGGGCTTACTGTTTATGCAAAATTTCGTAAAATATTGAGTACGGAAGATTGTATTTATTTTGGTGATTTAAAACATTTGCCTTATGGAAACAAATCAAAAGATGAATTGATTAGTTATTCAAGAGATATTTTTGATTTTTTTAAATCAAAAAATGTAAAGGCAGTTGTTATGGCTTGTAATACATCATCTGCTGCTACATATTCAACTGTTTCAAAAGAATATGACTTTAAAATATATCCGATTATTCAGTCTTGTGCTCAGATAATTGCTTCACAAGGTTATTCAAGATTGGGTATTTTTGCAACAGAATCAACAATCAATTCAGGTGTATATGAATCTGAAATTCATAAGTATAATTCAAATATGAAAACATTTGCTCAAAGTTGTCCACAATGGGTGAATATTGTTGAATCTCACAGTCAAAATGATGAAAATAGTATTAAAATTATAAAATCTGATTTAGATAAAATGTTAAGAAATAATCCTGATAAAATAATTTTGGGTTGTACTCATTATCCGTATTTATTAGATGTTTTATCAAGATTTACTGATAGAGAAAGATTTATTGATCCGGCTGAATATTTTGTACAACATATAAAATCAGATTTAGAAGAAAATAATTTGTTAAACCAACAATCAACAAATGGAAGTGAAGAATTTTTTGTTAGTGCAAATCCTGAGAGTTTTAGACTTGCGGCTCAGATGTTCTATGATGTAAAACAAGTAGAATTAAAAGATATTGAAAAAACTTCTGTTTAAAAAGATTTGTAAATAATATTTAATATTTTGCAAAAATATACGCAACTTTTATTGTGTGAAATACTTATTATATGTAAGTAGTGTGATAGGAGTTATTTAGTTATGTATAGTGAAGCATTTATGCGTTACTTGATGAATTATCAAGCAGAAGAAAATGAACCTAAGCAAAAAGAAGGCGTTCAAGAAATAGAATTTAAAAATTGTAGTGCTGGAAGATTAGCACGTGTGTATGTAACGATTAAAAAATAGTTGTTTTTAGAAAATAGATTTATTTACCTCAGGCATGAATGAATTGTGTAAAAAAAATCATGTTTACTATATAATTACTGTATAGAAGTAAGAGTTAATGAATAGTTCTGTTTAATACAGTTTATGAAGGAGGTAAAATGGATCATATTCAAGTTACTACGGAAATTGCAGAAAAATGTTGCGTAAAACGTGGTGTTAAAGGCGTTCCGGCTCCAATTCCTCAAGAAGGTGAATGGACAAAATGTAAAGAAATAAAAGATATTTCAGGTTTGACACACGGTTGTGGTTGTTGTGCACCTCAACAAGGTACTTGTAAATTAACATTAAACGTTAAAAATGGTGTTATTCAAGAAGCATTAGTTGAAACAATCGGTTGTTCAGGTATGACTCACTCAGCTGCTATGGCTGGTGAAATTCTTCCTGGTAAAACAATTTTAGAAGCATTAAATACTGACCTTGTATGTGATGCTATTAACGTTGCTATGAGAGAATTATTCTTGCAAATCGTTTATGGTAGAACACAATCTGCATTCTCAGAAAATGGTTTACCAGTAGGTGCTGGTTTGGAAGATTTGGGTAAAGGTCTTTGCTCAATGTGTGGTACAATTCACTCAACAGCACAAAAAGGTGTTAGATACCTTCAATTAACAGAAGGTTATATCCTTGAATTAGGTCTTGATAAGAACAATGAAGTTATCGGATATAAATTCGTTAACCTTGGTAAAGTTATGGATGCTATCAAAGATGGTGTTGATCCAAAAGAAGCTTACGAAAAGAATATTGGAACTTACGGCAGATATGCAGATGCTGTTAAGTACATCGATCCTCGTAAAGAGTAGGCTTTAGCCAATGCCAAAATGTTTGGCAAAATTGTTAGTAGAAGATATTAGAAAAAATATAAAAAGGAAAATAGATATGGCAAAATTTGAAGGACAAGATAGACGTGAGGCTACTTTAGCTAAAGTTTTACCTGAATATGGTTTCAAATCTTTAGATGAAGCTCTCGATTTATGCTTATCAAAAGGAATTGATGTAGATGCTATCGTTAAAGGTATTCAGCCTATCGCTTTCGATAACGCATCTTGGGCATACACATTAGGTTGTGCAATCGCAATCAAAAAAGGTATCAAAAATGCAGCAGAAGCAGCTGAAGCAATAGGTTTAGGTTTACAAGCATTTGCTGTTCCTGGTTCAGTTGGTGACAGAAGACAAGTTGGTATCGGTCATGGTAACTTGGCAGCAATGTTATTAAGAGAAGAAACAAAATGTTTCTGTTTCTTAGCAGGTCACGAATCATTCGCAGCAGCAGAAGGTGCTATTGGTATCGCTAGAAATGCTAACAAAGTTAGAAAAGAACCTTTAAGAGTTATCTTAAATGGTTTAGGTAAAGATGCTGCTTACATCATTGCTAGAATCAATGGTTTCACAGCAGTTGAAACAGAATATGATTTCAAAACAGGCGATTTAAAAATCGTTAAAGAAACTCCATTCTCAGATGGTGAAAGAGCAAATGTAAGATGTTATGGTGCAGATGACGTTAACGAAGGTGTTGCAATTATGATTCATGAAGGTGTTGATGTATCTATTACTGGTAACTCAACTAACCCAACAAGATTCCAACACCCAGTTGCTGGTACTTATAAAAAATGGTGCTGGGAACATGATAGAAAATACTTCTCTGTTGCATCTGGTGGTGGTACTGGTAGAACACTTCACCCAGATAACGTTGCAGCAGGTCCAGCTTCTTATGGTATGACTGATACAATGGGTAGAATGCATGGAGATGCTCAATTTGCGGGTTCATCTTCAGTTCCAGCTCACGTTGAAATGATGGGTGTTATCGGTATGGGTAATAACCCTATGGTTGGTGCAACAGTTGCTGTTGCAGTTGCTGTAGAAAGTGCTATGAACAAATAGTTTATAACATTTGAATATAGAAAAAGGGCTATCAAATTTTGATAGTCCTTTTTTATTAAGTAGCAAAAAAATTTTTTAAGGAATTTTTTATAAGTATGCAAGTTAAAAGTATAAGAACATTAATTACAGCAGGAGTTATTTCAACTGGAAGTTTGATTGCTACCCCTCACATGCCACCTAAAAAAGCAATGAATATGGTTAGCCATAAATTTGAAACAAGATTATTTGAACCGAAAGATGGAACAATTGTTGAAAACACAACTTTAGATGTTTTACAAGCTAATTTTTTAAAGTCTCGTGCTGATGGGTTATTTGCAGATTTGGTAAAATAAAATTTATTTACCACAAGGTTGGCAATTGTTTTCATCAATAGATTTACCAAAGAATAATCTTATTCCACCAAAAGGTTTTCTTAAGGTTTGTCTTATTCCACAAGAAATTGCATTTGTGTTTGTTAATATTTCATTTAGATTTTGTATTGTTGTGTCAAACATTGGAATATAAGTATTTATATCATTTGTTGTTTTAACGAAATTATCAGAAATATTATTTAGACCATTAGATGATTTTTCAATGTTATCAAATGTATTTTGTAGTTGTTGTGTTTGGATAGCATTGTTTATTTTAGATGATATTTGAGTCATATTATTTGAACTTTTTTCTAAGTTTGAAGTCGTATTAACAACATTTTGTTTGTTAGAACTTACAAAATCTTGTAGAATGATAAACAATTGTCCAAGTGCTTCTAGTGATGTGTTTAAATTTTCAGAAGATAATACTAAATTATGTCTTATTGCTTCAATATCTTCTGGATTTTGGTTTTTTAATAATTCGTTTATATCAATTGCAACATTACCTTTTAATCTAGTACCATTGTGAATAAAAGTTGATGATGGTGTTTCTGGATAAATTAATTCTATAAAATCACGTTCAAATTTATATCTAACTTCTTTTTTTAGTATTACTTTTGCATTATCAGGTATTTTTAACTTTTTAGAAAATAATAATAATTTGACTTCCGTATGTGTGAAATCGTTACTATGTCTTTGAGAATAAACTTTTCCTATTTCTATACCTTTATAATAAACTTTTATATTATGTTGAAAAGGTCGAAGTTCTTTGAATTCCACAATAACATGCATTGATGTTAAATATGTGTAAATATGTATCATAAAACAAATTGCACACAAAATGAGTATTGAATAGATAAAATATTTTTTCATAACTCAAATATGATAGCAACTATTAAGAGGATTTATATTACCCAATAATATATAGATATATGGTTGTTTTAGGCTGTTTGTACATAATCTATGTTATGTTACCTAACAAAATAAAAAAAAAGATATATCTAACAAACATTGTTTTAAATTATTAAATTATTTTGTTTTTAACATCTTTGACATCTAATGTAAGTATGTCTGAAATTCTTAATCCACTATTTATACCTAGTGAAAAAATTATATAATCTCTTTGTGATTTCTTATTCAAAATATCTTTAACAAGTTTTAAATCTTCAAGGTTACGAATAGGTTCGACTATGTTCATTTTAACTCCTTAATCTGTGCATAAAAAAGAGGTTGCAGTTTCCTACAACCTCTCTTTTTATCATATTAATAAAATGATTACTTAATCAATTCACCAACAGATTTGAATACTGCCATTCTCTTAGCTGCATCTTCTTCAGCTTGTGCAAATAGTGCTTCAGCATTATCAGGATTTGTTTTAGCAAGTGATTTGTATCTTCTTTCACTTCTAATGAAGTCTTGATAACTACCTTTAGGATCTTTTGCATCCCAAGTGAATGGTTGTTCGTTAGCAGGGTTATATCTGTATAATGGGAAATAACCTGCTTCAACGGCACGTTTTTGTTCTGTTTGAGTTTTACTCATATCGATACCGTGTGCGATACAAGGAGCATAAGCAAAGATGATAGATGGTCCATTATAAGCTTCAGCTTCTTGGAATGCTTTAAGAGTTTGACCTCTGTCTGCACCCAATGCAACTGATGCAACATATACATAACCATAAGACATGCTCATCAAGCCCATGTTTTTCTTGTAAGTTTTCTTACCGCCAGTAGCGAACTTAGCAACTGCACCTGTAGGTGTAGATTTAGATGCTTGACCACCAGTGTTAGAATATACTTCTGTATCAAGAACTAAGATATTAACGTTTTTGTTTTGAGCAAGAACGTGGTCGATACCACCGTATCCAATATCGTTAGCCCAACCATCACCACCGATAATCCATACAGATTTATCAGTGAAGTAGTCTTGAAGTTCTCTAACCTTAGCAAGGTCAGGACATTCAACATCTGCATATTTTGCAAGAACTTCTTTTGCTTTAGTTTGAGCAGCAATCGCTTCTTCAGTTTTTGAATTATCGAAGTGAGCCATAGCACCTTCCAAAGCTTCTTTCAAGTCTGCAGGTGTTTTATCGTTTTCAATTACTTTTTCAACGAATGATTTTAAAGTACTTCTGTTTTGGTCAACAGCCAATCTCATACCGTAACCAAATTCAGCATTATCTTCAAATAATGAATTAGCCCAAGCTGGACCTCTGCCTTCTTTAGTCTTTGTATAAGGGATTGTTGGGAATGTACCTGAGTAAATTGAAGAACAACCAGTTGCGTTAGCAATGATTGAATTTTCACCGAATAATTGTGAAACCAATTTAACATAAGGTGTTTCACCACAACCTGCACAAGCACCTGAGAATTCAAATAATGGTTTTCTAAGCATTGCACCTTTTATTGTCTTAGTAGTGTTTCTACCCATTACGTTGTCTGGTAATGCATCGAAGAATTTTTCATTTTCTAATTCGCAAGCTTCAACTTCTTTTTCAATAGTTGACCAAGTAAGTGCTTGTTTTTCAGGGTTTTTGTTTGCAGGACATTGGTCAAGACAAACACCACAACCTGTACAATCTTCGCAATATACTTGAACTTTGAATTGTTCACCGTTTGCATTTGGTTTTGCATCAACAGTATTGAATGATGCTGGAGCATCTTTTAAACTGTCTTTTTCAGCTAATTTAGTTCTGATTGCTGCGTGTGGACATGCAGAAGCACAGATACCACATTGAATACAGTTTTCAGAGTTCCAGTGAGGAACACGTGGAGCAATACCACGTTTTTCTAAACATGCTGTACCTGTAGGGATAACACCGTCAACACTCATAGCAGAAACAGGAATGTCATCACCTTTTTGTCTCATTGATGGTTCAATGATTTTCTTAGCAAAATCATCAGCATCATCAGCGATAAGTTTTACATCATCAACGCAACCAACGCCATCTAATGATGAAGGAATTGTTACTTCTTCACAAGCATCAACAGCAGCATCAATCAATGCAAGGTTCATATTAACAACGTCGTCACCTTTTTTCTTGAATGTCTTAGTTGTCATTGCTTTCATACCTTCTAATGCTTGTTCAAAAGGAATGATTCCTGATACCTTGAAGTATGCAACCATCATAACTGTGTTAGCACCTTTACCACGTAGGCCAGGTTGTTCTTTGATTAATTTTTCAGCATCTACGTTGTAGAATTTGATTTTCTTATCAATGATAGTTTTTTGCATATCTCTAGTTAAGTGAGCAAATGCTTCTTCCTTAGAGTATGGTGAATTTAATAAGAATGTACCACCTTCTTTGATACCTTTTAATAAGTCATATCTGCCAATATAAGCATGAGCAGAACAAGATACAAAGTCAGGTGCTGTAATCAAGTAAGTAGACTTGATTGGTTGGTCACCAAATCTCAAGTGAGAAACAGTTACACCGAAAGATTTTTTAGAGTCATAAGCAAAATATGCTTGAGCATCTTTATCAGTGTATTGACCAATAATTTTGATTGAGTTTTTGTTAGCACCAACAGTACCATCTGAACCCAAACCCCAGAACATGCAGTTTGTAGTTCCTTCTGGTTCAGTAACGATGTGTTCTGTTACTTTTAATGATTTGTGAGTAACATCATCTTCTATACCAACTGTGAAACCGTGGAAACCGTTTTCTTCTGAGTGTTTGTAAATAGCAAGAACCATTGATGGTGTAAATTCTTTAGAAGATAAACCATAACGTCCGCCGATTACTCTGATGTCTTTGTTGTCTAATGCTGCAACTACATCTAAGTATAATGGTTCACCGATTGAACCAGGTTCTTTTGTTCTATCAAGAACTACGATACGTTTTGTAGATTCAGGAAGTGCTTCATTAAATCTCTTAACATCGAATGGTCTGTATAATCTAACTTTAACTAGACCATACTTAGTACCTCTTGTTTTGTTAAGGTATTCAATAGTTTCTTCGATTGTTTCACAACCAGAACCGATAGCAACGATAACATCAGTAGCATCAGGAGCACCAACGTAATCGAATGGGTGATATTGTCTGCCAGTTACAGCAGCAACTTTATCCATATATTCTTGAACGATGTCAGGAACTGCATCATAGTATTTATTAACTGTTTCACGTCCTTGGAAATATACGTCAGTATTTTGAGCACCAACTTTACATATAGGTGCTTCTGGACGCATTGCTCTTTGTCTGAATTCTTCAATATATTTAGGTTCAACTAATTTAGCAATATCTTCATAAGATATTTCTTCAATTTTGTGAACTTCGTGAGATGTTCTGAAACCATCGAAGAATTGCAAGAAAGGAACTTTTGCTTTGTATGTTGCTAAGTGTGCAACTAAAGCCATATCCATTTCTTCTTGAACTGAGTTAGCAGCCAACATAGCGAAACCTGTGTTACGACAACCCATAACGTCAGTATGGTCACCGAAGATTGCTAATGATTGAGCAGCCAATGCTCTTGCTGCTACGTGGAATACTGTAGGAAGCATTTCACCAGCGATTTTGTGCATAACAGGAATCATTAACAGCAAACCTTGAGATGCTGTATATGTAGAAGTTAAAGAACCTGCTGCTAAAGCACCGTGAACGGCACCTGCTGCACCAGCTTCTGATTGCATTTCAGCAACATTTACTTCTTTTCCCCAGATATTTTTTTTGTGTTGTGACGCCCATTCGTCAATCCATTCACCCATTGTTGATGAAGGAGTAATTGGGTAGATTGCAGAAACTTCGCTTAAAGCATACGCAACGTGTGCTGCAGCATAGTTACCATCAACCGTTATTGTTTTCTTTGGCATATGTACTAGCCCTCCTTACATATTTCTAGCCATTTCTTATAACTAACTATATAATAAAAATGTACCGCAAAGATGCCATGATTACAAGCGATTTATGTGATTTTTTTTCATGCCTTGACTCTCTTTTCTAAGGAATTTAGGAGTATTTATTTTTCAAATTTGTGTTTATCTTCTTTTGTTATTTTCCTTATTATTTTGCAAGGATTTCCAACAGCAATAACATTTGATGGAATATTTTTGGTAACAATGCTTCCAGCACCAATAACTACATTGTCACCAATTGTGATATTTGGTAATACAACAACATTACCTCCAAACCATACGTTGTTACCTACTTTGATAGGGAATGCATATTCCAAACCTGAGATTCTTGTTTCAGCATCAAGTGGGTGTTGAGGTGTGTAGAATGCACAATTTGGACCTATAAAAACATTGTCGCCAAATTCTACTTTTGCACAATCAAGAATTATCAAATTATGGTTTGCATAGAAGTTGTCCCCAATGGTTATGTTGTAGCCATAATCGCATTGAAAAGGTTGTTCTATTAAGAATTTATCTGTAGTACTTCCTAGAATTGATTTGATAATTTCTTTACGCTTGTTCATTTCTGCATATTTTGTTGAATTGTATTCTTGGCAAAGTGTTTTACATTTGATTCTATCTTGAATTAATGATTCATCAGCGAATGCATCATATAAAAGACCATTTATCATTTTTTCTTTTTCATTCATAGAAATACCTCAGACTAAATTGTTTAGTTTTTATATTACATTGTGATGTATTTGTGTCAAGAATTGAGTTGTTTTTTTAAATGGGTAGTAATTGAGTAGAAAATATTTTTATTGTACCCTTGTAAGAAGCAAAGGTAGGTAAAATGTTAAATCAATTTTCAAGAACAGAGTTATTGATTGGTAAAGAAGGAATAGAAAAGTTATCGAAATCAAGAGTTGCTGTGTTTGGTATAGGTGGTGTTGGTGCTTATGCAGTAGAAGCATTGGTGCGTAGTGGACTTGGTACAATAGATATTATTGATGATGATAAAGTTTGTATAACCAATTTGAATAGACAATTGTATGCAACAAGAAAAACTGTTGGAAAATATAAAGTTGATGTTGCAAAAGAACGTATTTTAGATATAAATCCAAATGCTGTTGTTAATACATATCAAACATTTTACACACCAAAAACACAAGATGAATTTGATTTTAGCCAATATGATTATGTGATTGATGCAATTGATACTGTTGTTGGGAAATTGTCATTGATAGAAAAAGCAAAGGCTGCAAAGACACCTATTATTTGTGCAATGGGTGCAGGTAACAAGATGGATCCTACAAGATTTGAAGTTGCTGATATTTCGAAAACTTCTGTTTGTCCGTTGGCACGTGTAATAAGAATTGAATTGAAGAAACGTAGAATACGTGGTGTTAAGGTTGTTTATTCAAAAGAACCGCCAATAACTCCGATTGAAGATATGTCGATTAGTTGTAAGGCTCATTGCGTATGTCCTCCAGGTACAAGAAAATGTACAGTAAAACATCAAATCCCAGGAAGTAATGCATTTGTTCCACCTGTAGTAGGCTTGATTATTGCTGGTGAAGTAATAAAAGACCTTACAGGTTATGGTAAAAAGTAAGGGTAAAACCACGAATTGTGACTATCTGCATAATTTAAGATAATTTTAAAATTTATAAGTTTACCTTATTCATTAAATTAAATAATTTTTTTTCATCTTCTTTTGTATTTATATTAACAGGACATTCTTTTGCAAAACTATTTGCAACATCTAGGAAAATAGACTTGTCTAATGATATGATTTTTTCTTTATCTCATCAGAAAAACCAAAAGAATCAATTCTTAATGTTTTAGGACTTAATTTTGTTGATGTGTTTGATTTTGAACATAAAAAGACAACAGAGGATTTGCTTAACGAAATAAATGAAAAATTGAAAAATCACCCCGAAAAGATAGAGGATATTTACAAAATAGTTATGGCTTTGACAAAATAATCTAGTTCAAAGTTTCGTGTGCATTTTCTACAACTTCATCAATACTAAATTCTGTTTCATCTTGTTCTTTATCGTTACTGAACCAAATTAAATATTCAATATTACCTTTTGGACCTTTGATAGAAGAAAATGTTAATCCCAAAATCTTGTAATCTAAAGAGTGTACGCAATTAACAACATTTTCAATAACCATTTTGTGTACAGATTTATTTTTTATTACTCCACCTTTTTCAACATATTCTTTACCTGCTTCAAATTGTGGTTTAATCAAGCATATCATTTCATGAAATTCAGGGTTTAAAAGTGTCTTTAAATTTGGTAAAACTCTTTCTAATGAAATGAATGACATATCAGAAACTAATAAATCGGCAATTGTATCTTCGTCAGAATAAATATCAGATTTAGAGCATATTTTTAAGTTTGTTTTTTCAATTGTTTTAACTCTTTCATCAGAACGAATTTTCCAAGCCAATTGACCATAGCCGACATCAACTGCATAAACAAATTTTGCTCCACGTTGTAAAAGGCAATCTGTAAAACCACCAGTAGATGCTCCGGCATCAATACAAATTCTATCTTGTGGGCTAAATTCAAATGCATCTAGTGCTTTTTGTAATTTGAAACCACCACGAGAAACGTAAGGCATAGTTTTTATATCAAATTCATATTCTTTTTCTGGGTTAAGTTGAAAACCAGCCTTAGTAATTACTTCATCATTAACTTTAACTTGTCCTGCAAGTATTGATGCTGAAGCTTTGCTTTTTGTTTCAAAATAACCTAAATCTACTAAAATTTTGTCTAATCGTTCTTTTTTCAAATCCCAAATACACTTTCTGCATTTTTGCTTGTGTTTGTCATAATTTCTTCTACGTTTATATCTCGTAATTTAGCAATTTCTTCTGCTACATATTTCACATAGGCTGGTTGGTTTTCTTTTCCTCGATATGGTACAGGTGTCAAATATGGTGAGTCTGTTTCTAGCAGTAATCTATCTAATGGTATAATTTTTGCTGTATCTTTTGCTTTAACTGCATTTTTGAAAGTGACAACTCCACCTAGTGCAATATACCAACCTTCTTTTATGCATTCCATTGCAAATTCAGGACTGCCTGAGAAACAATGAAATACTACTTTTGAGTTTTTGTTATATTCTTTTAATATGTCAAAAGAATCTTTATGTGCTTCTCTATCGTGTACTGCTATTGGTAAATTAAGTTCATTAGCAAGTTTAATTTGTTTTATAAAAATCTCTTGTTGCTTTTCATTAAAGGTTTTATCCCAATAATAATCTAATCCGATTTCACCAATACCAACAACTTTCTTATTTTTGCTTAATTCCCTTATTGTATCTAAAATTTTATCATTCCAAGTTTTCGCTTCTGATGGAAAAATTCCTAGCATACAATATAAATTTTCACGTTTGTTAGCAATATCAAGAACTTTTTGAAAATATTTTAATTCAACAGACGGTATAATTATTTTTTTTATACCGTTGTTTTCTGCATTATTACAAATCTCTTCCCAATTCTCATACATATCAATATGAGCATGAGTATCAATTAAATATGCCATAATTACATACCTGTTGGTGTTAGGTTCTTTTGTATATTATGAGCAGGTGAACTACTATTTTGTGTATGAGTAGTTGATTGTGTTCTTATTTGAGTAGATGGTGTTGGCACAGTATATGTTTTGTTTGCATAACTTGATGAATTTGTACTACCACTACTATAATTTGCAGAAGAACCATAATTGTTATATTGATTTTTTGCATTATTATATGTTGGACTATAAGGTTGTGATTGTTGAGTTTGATTATAGCCATAAGAGTTTTGGTATTGTCCTCTGTATTCAGAATCTTGGTTTACTTGAACAGTTTTTCCGTAATTATTAATATTTGGTTTTTGTGTATTTGTAGTTTGGCTTCCACTATTATCTTCCATTTGAATTAGTCTAAGACGGCTGTCTATTAAATGTTTTACACCTAAACCTGATTCTTTAATATCGCCTTCATCATTTTCGCCAATAGTTGTATCAACTGTTGATGATAAATGAGTCGCAACTATTACAAAGAAAACTATCATTACAAGAAAAGCACCTATAAACAATTTTAAATAACTAGGTTTTTCTTCTTCTCTCTTTTTCATATATTTTTTATAGTATTGGCTCATATTTAAACTCCACGAACTTTTGTACTTGCTAATATTATATCTTCAATTTCTTCTGAATATCTACGCATAATTTCTTGTGCGAATTCTTTTATATCAGTTATTCCTAATTCACTAGTCAATCCTGATGCTTTTACAGGTGCACCAGTAGAATCAATATTTAATCCTGTGTGAATTAATATTGATGTGGTTGATTTTGTTGCGATTGATACTGACAATTTTTTGTTATCAATCATCAAATCGTCACCACGTCTTTCAACAAAAATTCCTCTTTTTTCTAATTCTTCTTTAATAATACAAATTAGTAATCTTTGTCTGAAAACACCTTCTACAAGGTTAACATTGAATTGCTCAGTAATAAAACTAAGCATATACTTGCTATAAATAGGTTCATTGTTGATAACGTCTTCTATATCAACCATTTCTGTTAGTTTAACTTCGCACTCTCCACAAAATGCAACAATAGCATCACCTTGAATTTTATGAGTTTTATAAATCCAATGTGGTGCAAGTTGTGAACCTATGTATTTAATCTCTTCATCTAAGTATTTTGTAATCATTTTAAAATAACCGTTCTATATATTCCTGTGCATTATTATACTCTAATGCGTCTTTTAGGTGTTTGCAAGATTCGCAAACTCCACAATTCTTCTCCCCTTGCCTGTAACAACTTCTTGCCATTTCTAATGGTATAGACTGTTTTAAGGCTAAATTAACTATATCATTTTTGTTATAATTAATCAATGGTGCTACGACTTTGGCTTGAATTAGTGTTGAGTATTTGAAACTTTCTGTTATTCCATCAACAAATTCTTGTGTATTATCAGGAAATGTTGCCCCTTCTTCTTTGTTTGCACCAAACAAAATATGTGTAAATTCATAAGTGTCAGCATAAGATGCTGCTATGTTTAAAAATAACCCATTTCTATTTGGAACCCAAACGGCTTTTGCACTATCTTGTGTGTATAATTCGTCTGTTGGAACTTCTTCGTCACTCACTAGTGCTGTTTTTGTTATCTGTTTTAAAAATGGTAATTCTATAATTTTGTGTTCAATGTTATAATATTTAGCAATTTCTTTCGATGCAGAAGTTTCTTGCTTTAAGGATTTTTGACCATAATCAAACGTTAATGCAAGTTGAATATTATATTCATCTTTTGCGACTCCCATTGTTACAAGTGAATCTAAGCCACCAGACAAAAGAATGATAGATTTTTTATTCTTCATCTTCGTCTTCTCCGTTTTCGTATTCTTCTATCAAATTCATTGCTTCTGTCTTTAAATCGTCGCTATATTCTGATTTTGCTAAAACTTCATCAAGAATATCTCTGCCCTCTAAATTGTATAACGCAATAAGTGCATTTTTTTTAACCTCTTTATCATCATCATTTAAACAAGGTCGTATAGTATCTGCAGCATCTTCTTCATCACTATTCATAATCGCTTCAATTGCGTTTATTCTTACCATTGGTGAAACATCATACAATGATTGTTTTAATGCTTTATTTATTTTACTGCTATTGATATTTAATTTTCCAAGTGCTTCAATAACACGTTCTTTTAAGAATGAGAACTTGTCTAAGAAGCCTTGTTTTGCTTCTAATATAGAAACCAAAGGATCAACGGCTCTACTATCTCCTAAAATGCCTAGAGCAGATACTGCAGATTCTTTTAGATATACAGATTTTTCTTCTTCATCTTGCATTAAATCAATCAATGGTGCAACCGCATATTTGTCACCAATTTTGCCAAGTGCATCAGCACAAGCAAGTCTAACTTTATAGTTTTCATTTTTGTTGTTTAGACAATATAAAAGTGAACCAACAACTGATGTATCTTTTATGTTAGCAATTGCTTTAGCACACATTACTCTAACATTGATTAAATCGTCAAAGTCGTAGGGTGTGTTTTTTAAGTTTATTCTCATCAAAAGTAAATCTACAAGCACACTAAGTGATGATGTACTTCTATATTTATCTGAAAGTCTGATTAGTTGCATCAACACTTTTGGATTATAAACTTTTCCCATTAGATAATTATAAATTTGCACTAACTCCTCGTCGGTATAGTTATCAGATAGATTTATAAGGTTTTGTATTAAAACCTCTGCGTTAATCTCTGAACCGATACCGCAAGTTTGTTTTATTAAATCCAAGTCTAAATTATTTTCATTTCCCACAACTAAACACTACACTAAATATAACTTATAATCAACTAATACCAAAGTATTATAATTTATTTTTCTTTTTATTTTTTCGAGCTAATTTTTGTGCAAATTCTTTTCTGGCTTTTGCTATTATATCAAGTCCAATTTCATGTAATATTTGTATTTTTTCATTAAACATATAGCCTAATCTACTGTCATTTAATGAATCTTCATCACTTTTGATGTTGTTCTTTTCTAATTTTTTTGCATAAATATGTTCTTCTGTAAATGCATTTTTTTCTGTTAGTAATGAATTTTTAAGTTCTTGAATATAATCAATTTTATCTTCAGTTTTTTTCCCTTTTAAAAATTGTAAAACTTGTTCTTTTCTTTTTTGAATAATTTCATCTTTTTGTTTTTTAGGTGTTGAAGAATTAATTTTTTCGTATTTGTATAGTGTGTTGAACATTAGATTATCATATTCTTTTGTATATAAATTATGTTGATACATTCTATTTGTTCGTGCTGTAAGTTTTGGATTTACAAGTGCATCCATAACATGAGTCAATTCGTGCATAAATACAGCAATATTTGTTTGTGCCATTTTACCACTTTTCATAGGCATTTCTATTGTTTGACCAATTATTTCGTTCTTTTTACCATAAATATAATCAGATTCACCACTCACAACATTACTTTTTTTGCCGAAATAACTTCAATTCTCTTCTTTTCAGGTAGTACTTTTTCAATAGATTTTTGTAAATCACCTTTATAAATTTTTTTATCTTCAATGTGTTCACATATTTCATTAAAGATTTTTTTATTATAATCAGCAATCATTCTACGGCGTTCTGATATAGAACCCTTTATTATGTTATACGAAAATTTCACAGCTGGATTAACGATGTTGGTCATATTTATTTAAAGTATGAAAAAATATAATTTGCTAGATTGTTGTTAATTCGTTTATATCGCATTCAAGGTAGTGTTTTCTTAATTCTATTGAGTTTGAAAGTTGTTCTACAAATACATTATAGTTTTCGGAGTTTTTTAAGTTCTCTGTTGAAATTTGTTTTATAAATTTGATAATAAAATAGTCTTCTGTTCTTTCTGTAATATTGATTGATTTGCAATCTTCAAATAATTCAAGTAATGTTTCAACCATATTATTTGTAATGCCTAAAAAACAAGCACTACTATTCAAATCAAATTTTCCATCTTTTGATTTACAAACATATTTTATCATTCCTAACATTGTTTTTAAATAATCAAATGATTTTACTTTGTCTAAATCGTAGTACATATAGTGAATTCTGATAGGGCAAACTTTTTCTAATACAGTTTGCATAATTTCTTCACTTGGTGGATAATCGAAAAACATTATTCCATCTGTAGGGTTTAAAGAATGTCTGTTTACAATCCTTTTGCTTATTTCGTCATATTTTTTTAAGTCTTCAATAATGGAATGATTCTCTGCAAAGATACAAAAATCATATTTTGCATTTTTAAGATAAGAATTTACCTTTTCAGTAATATCTGTTTTTTTACGATTATCATAAGTGATAACTTTTGAATCTTGAGTTTCAACGATACAATCTGAGTGAATATCTTTTATTATCAATTGTATTGTTGTATTTCCGTTAAAGGTGTTTAGTTGAGGTGAAAATGCTATGTCTAATGTATCTCCATCTTTTAAGGCAATGTCACCATAAGACCACCATATAGCATTGAAAATTGCTCCATTTTTTTCGACAGTTAGTCTTAAATGTTCTTTATTAGAACCCATAAGTTTTTTTTGTTTTAGTTTGAAATCTTTTATTGCAAAAATTGGTGATGGATTTGCTGCTCCAAATGGTTCAAGTTTAGAAATATCTGTTATTAAGTCTTCTGTTAAGTCTGTTGGTTCAATTTCTAAATCAATATTAAGTATAGGAGTAGGTTTCTTAGAGTTCATCAAAGTGTTGTAAGATAAAATCAATGCTTTTTTAACATCTTCAAAAGTTGTTTTGTCTAGTGAAAAATAAAGTCCAGCAGCCAAAGCGTGACCACCAAAACCATCTAGTTTTTCAGAAATGTTTGCAATGATATTATATAGATTTAATTCTTCACAACCTTCAACACCCCTTGCAGAACATCGTATTTGATTTGTATCTTCTGAATATGTCATTAAGAATGTTGGTTTACCATATTTTTCAACTAATTTTGAAGCAACAATACCAATAATACCTACGTGCCAATCTTTTTTGAAAAGAACCAGAATGTTATCTTTAGATTTTTCTGCCATTTTGTCGGCTTCTTCAAAAATTGTATTACATAATTCTTGACGAATTTTGTTAAAGTTTTCTAGTGCCATTACTGATAATTCGATTTCTTGCGTGTTATCACTAATTAAAACTTTAATAGCATCTTCAACAGAATCTAATCTGCCACAAGCATTTATTCTTGGTGCAACACCAAAGGCTATTTGTTCTGCAGTTATTCCAGATTCTATGTCATTGTATCCAGCATTTTCTAAAACTCGTTTAAGTCCATAATGGTGACCTTTTGAAATTAGTTCTAAACCTTTGAGTACATAATATCTATTTTCACCGATTAACGGTACAATATCAGCAATTGTGCCGACTGCTACGAATGGTAAAATTTCCATTGAGTAGTCGAGTTTTTCAAATCTTTCTAAAACACCTTGTGCCAATTTGAATGCAACACCAACACCTGCTAACGCACTTAAATATTTTAATTCTTTTGTTGTTAAGTTTTCATCAAGTGAATTTTGTGCTTTAGGATTTATTATTGCTAATGCATCTGGCAATTGTTCTGGTGCTTCGTGGTGGTCTGTAATAATTACATCTTTTTTGAAACTGTTTATAAATGCTACTTCTTCAATATTACTTATACCACAGTCAACAGTAATAATTAGTTTTGGTTTTACTTTTACCATTAGTTTTACTAATGAGTTAGAGTTAAGTCCGTGCCCGTCAGTTTCTCTTGTTGGAATATAGTATTCGACATTTGCACCAACATGTGTCAATGTTTTCATTAATAATGATGTAGAGGTTACACCATCGGCATCAAAGTCACCATAGATTAGGATTTTATCGTTATTTTGAACGGCTTGTTCTATTCTATCAACGGCTTTATGCATATCACAAAAAGCATTTGGGTGAGTTAAGGTAATGTCTAACGGATTTAGAAATTCTTTTATATCTTCTTTGCTAGTAATTCCTCTCACTGATAAAAGCCGCTCAATTAGCGGCTTTGTATCTTTATTATTAATTATTTTCCATTCTTTTCTTATCATAACTAATTATAAATTATTTTTTTACTGGTTTTGAATCGATAGCAGGTAATGTCACTGCTTCATTTTTCTTTGTACATTCAGAAGTGCTTTTCTTTTCATCTGTTACAGTTGCTTTTTTGTTAGTATCTTTTGCTTTGTCAGCAATAGGTTCGTTTAAGTATTCTGGAATTGATTCTCCACATTCTTTCAACAAGATTTTTAAGCCTTCTTTTAATTGTACGTCATTTTTATTTTTAACATCATCTGCTGTTAGTTTTACAACATAATCAGGAGTAATTCCCTTTTTGTGAATATCTGTTCCATTTGGTGTTAAATATCTTTGGATAGTGATATTTAAACCAGCATCATCAGATAACTTGTTTATTTCTTGAACTAAACCTTTACCAAAAGTTTGTTCACCAACTAAAATTGCTCTTTGGTTATCTTTCATCGCACCACTAAATATTTCACTAGCAGATGCTGAACCTTTGTTTACTAAGATTACTAGTGGTTTGTTTGTAATTCTAATTTTTGCGGCTTTTGTTGTATCTTTGTAACCATATCTGTCAACTGTACTAACAATTCCGCCGCCTTGTAAGAACATATCTGACATAAGGATAGCATTACTTAGCAATCCACCTGGATTTGAACGTAAGTCAAGAATATATCCTTTTTTAGTGTTTGCAGTTGTCTTTAAGATATTTAAAACTTCACTAGCAGCATTTTTACTAATAAATGAACTTAATCTAATATATTGTACACTATCAGGAATTTTTGTTTCGATAGGTGTTTTTATAGATACTGATTTGATTTCAATTTCAGCACGTGTGATTGTATATTTTTTAGGTTGTTCATCTTTTCTTTTTACAAGTAGTGTAACTTGACTACCAGCATTACCTCTGATTTTGTCGGCTGCTTTATCAATTGTAATACCTTTAGTACTTACACCATCAATTTCTAAGATTAAATCGTCTGTTAAAATTCCGGCTTTGTCAGCAGGTGAACCTTCAATCGGAGCGATTACAACAAGGTTTCCGTCTTTCATTCCAATTTGAATACCTATACCTTGTAGAGAACCTTTGATAGAAGATGTTTCTTCTGCAAATTCTTTTGGATCTAAAAATCTTGTATATGGATCATTAAGGCTTGCTAGCATTGTATCTATTGCTATATAAGCATCTTCTTTTGTTCTCATTTTGCCATCATATCTATGACGCCAAATGTTCCAATCTTGTGAATTGTCAGTTTGGTCAACGTATTTTAGATTAATCAATCTCCAAACTTCATCATAAAGTTGGTCTGGTGATACTGCAAAACTTGCTTGTATTCCAGATAAGAACAATATAAATATCATATTTATAATAAGAAATATTTTTTTATTAAGTATTTTCACAACAACTCCTCCTAAGTATATGGGGATTAACCCTGAGTTATATTTGATAATATTATACAATAACAAATTTTTTATTTCCAACAATTAATTGTTTTTTATTAGAATTTTTCTATTCTGAAAATTGTTGAATATTTGTAAGGACCATAATACAACTCAATTAACAAGAAATTGTTATCTAAATCTGTTAATTCAACATTTGTTTTTGTAGCAGGTCTTCTCTTTGATTTTCTGATATATTTACCCCAAGCATTTAAGAATTTGATTTGCCATCTTTGAGATTTGCCCATATCAAGTTCTTTTAAGTTATCTCGGTAATAAAATTCAGGTGTGTAATCTTTTGCAAATACAGGGATTGTATATTTTACTTTTCCTGCTTCTTTGAATAAGATGTACCAATCATCTTTATATTTTCTAGGTGTTAATAAGTAATATCCAGGTTGGATAGTGATTGTTTTAAAATAGAGTGGAGAATTTAATCTCAACAATGGGTAAGGTGACCAAGTTGTATCTTTCATATCGTAATATTGGTCAGGGTCCACACCGTGTACGAATGTAAATGTTGGAACAGGCATATCTCTATACATTTGTTCGTAATCGTCTTGAGAATATGTTTTTGGTGCAGTAGGCTGAATTTCATTAGTTTGAGTTGTGTCTAATGTTGTTCCTTCTTGTTGTGGTTGTTCTACATTCTCCTGTGGCGTTTGTGCAGGCGTTTCTTTTACTGCATTCTTTTTATTTTTTTTAGTTCTTTTTTTTGTTTTGTCTTGTTGTGGTTGAGTGTCTTGTTTAATTTCTTCATCTTGAGCAGGTCGTGCTACTGGTTTGAAGTTTTTGTCTTGAACATTTTCTTGACTGGCATCATAATTTATTGGATTGTTTGTATCGTCAATTTGTTCATCATTGTTATTGTTAGGAGTACTTTCTTCTGTATCACTTACAGTGGAATCTTCTGGAGATACTTCTTCATCTTGTTTTGGCTTTTCTCTTAAAACATTTTGAGAATCCATATAATATGGTGTATCAGCACTAGATGGTCCTTGTTGTGGTATAGGTTCACAATAAGAAACTGACGCACTCATCAACACCAATAAACATGTTAGTAGTAATTTTCTCATATATTTTATTTTAATAGTTTTTTTTCAAAAAACAATTTTAAGCACTCATAAATTATAAATTTAAACGAACATAAGCATAAATTATCAATAATATTCATTATCGTCGTCATCATCTTCATCGTGGTGACTTTTGTTTTCATGCTTCTTTGATTCTCTTTCTTCATCAAGAGAAACACTAGAAATCAATCCTTCTGCTTCTTCTAATAATTTTCTAAAATCTTTGTTTCTAGTTAATTTCGGAAGTTTAGAATTGATTACTGACGCAACATTCATCATCGCTAACGAATTAAGAGTTGCGTTAAGTTGAGCACTATTATCTACGTATTTGTTTCCGTTTACCGCTTGTTCTTCTTCGGCAGCATCTACACGTCCATACTCTGTTCCTTGACTCGCACGGTCGTCGCTTGTTTTTGCTGCGGTTCCAGATATGTCCCCACTTTTAAAGTTAAATGCACCGGCCACACCATAGAACCCTGCGGCTCTGTTATCTACCATCGAGCTTACCTCATATTTTGCGTTTTTTGCTCAGTGATGTGTCTCTGTTTATTTAAGCATACCCTTCCGCATATTATTCTAAATCATCTGAACGGATTATTTTGCTAGTTTATAATTGTATTTTGTACAATTAAAAGCCAAACATCAATTATAATACGAAAAACTCGTATTTACAAAACTTAATATAATTGAAAAAATAATGTAATTGTTAAGATATTTTACAAAAAATAACATGTCTGAAATTGGATGTAAACATGTGACTTTATATATATAGTGAGGCAGTAGTATAAAAATGAGTGAGAACTTTTCATTAAACGATTTATTTAAGGCTGGCATGACCAGAGAACAATTTATCTCTAAATATCAAGAGATGAAACAATCTACTGCTAGAGATAAATCTTCTGTATTTGGTAGTGACATGTCGAGTGTTATTGGCGATATGTTTGATACATTGAATGCAGATGGCAATGATACTATTGATGAGAAAGAAGTCCAGCAATTGTTGGCTTATGCTGATGATGGTGATAAAAATGAGGCAGTTACTGAGAATGATTTGAAGGTTTTGTATAACAAGACTGCTGAAAAGATAAAATCACAATATAGTAATATGTCGCCGGAAGACATGTATAAATCTGCAATGGCGAAAAATCCTGATACTTTATCAAATACTTATGTTGAAGATTTATCAGCACAAATTGATACGTTGAAAGAATTGATTTCTTCACGTCAGATAAATTCTTCAAATATTATTGATGAATATCAATCTAAAATTGATGATTTGGTCTTAAAAAGTTCCAAAATAAACAATGATTTAAAACAAGAATATAAGACAGAGTCTGACAAAATTGCGAAGTTGCAACGTGAGGCAAATAAAAATAATTCTTTGATACAATCGAAATCACAAGAAATTGATTATGCTCAAACTGAGGCAGAAATAATCAACAAGGAATTGTCAGGACTCAATCCTGATGAGAATGCAGATGATATAGAATCTCGTAAAGGTGAGTTGAAAAAATTAGAATCAAGACAAAAAAATCTTGGCAATGATTATGCATCGTTGGTATCGAAAAATAATGATTACCAATCCTTGATTAGTTCGACTAGAGATAATCTTGCGAAATTGACGAATAAAGTTCAGATGGAAGATTCTTCTATAAAGGTGCAAATATCAGAATATAAAGATAAAATTGAACAAGAAAAATTATCTGCTCAAGCAGATATAAATGGTTATCAAGCACAAGTTCAAAGATTGGAAGCAGCAAGAAGTTATGCAATATCTAAAATGCCATCACCATCATCTGATGAAAGTGGTGATGACTCAGGTTTTCATAAGAATGATAACTTGATGTCATTTGATGAATTGAACAAACAGGGTTTGAAATATTCAAGTGCAAAAGGTCAAAAATTGGCTCAAAAAGTTAGAAGTAAAGTTGTTGGCTTTACTGGTTATTGTTCACGACATGTTAGTAATGCTTTAGAGGCATCTGGATTAGGTCATGAACGTGCAGCCGCAGCACACATGATGGATACAAAATTAGAAAAGAATAAAAACTTTAAAGAGATAAAAATAACTTCACAAGAACAGTTGCGTAGTTTACCTGCTGGTTGCGTTGTAGTATATGAGGCAGGAGCAGCAAGATATAGTTCAAAATATGGTCATATTGAAGTTACACTTGGCAACGGTACGGCAGCGAGTGATGGTATCACAAGGAATATGCGATATTCAGAGAATATGTCGGTATTCGTGCCAGTAGAAAATGCGTAAAATTAACGTGTATCAAAAAGAGCCTCTTTTGATAAAGAGGCTTTTTTGTTAAATAATATTTGCGTAAGATTTGAAATAGTCTTCGATGATATTTACAAGCATTGGTAAAATCCACATCATAATTGCTGCGCCAAATACCGGTTTGAACAAGAAACTCAATTGGAATACGTTTACTTGAGGTGCTGTTTTTGATATTACACCTAGAATAATATCTTGTCCTAGTGTCGCAAGCAAAACTGGTGATGCAATCTGCAAGCCCATATACAATACGTTTGAACTCATCTTGATTAAATAGTCCATGTTTACAATTTTATCTAATGGAATACAACTTGCATATAGTGGGAATATATCAAAACTTCTTACAAATGCGTTCATCAACCAATAAAAACCACCTATTTCCAAAAAGATTACAAGACCTAATAGTGAAATAAGTTTTGCTAATATAGACGTTTGAGATGATGTTGTTGGATCAAGTACCATCGCTGAACTCAAACCCATTTGCATGTTTATCATATCAGCACCGGCATCAATTGCAAGTAATATCAATTGAGCCATAAATCCTAGCAATGCACCACTTACATAGTTTAGAACCAATGATAAGATAAAACTATTTTCAATAGGTGGTGTCTCAGGTTTTTTTGCACATATAAATATCATTGTTAATAACAAAGCCAACGACAGTTTTACTAATCCTGGAATTTCTTTTCTGTTTAGGATTGGTGCAAGTCTAATAAAACCCATTACTCTGGCAAAGATAATAAAGCCTGTCGTCAGATATACTGCAAACATCGGAAATGTAGAACCTAATTGTGATATTACGTCTTGTGCTATCACTTGTTACACTCCTCTGTTGTTGGTAACGCTTCTGGTGGTAAATCTATTGGAAGAATTTTGGTAGATTTATCGCCACTAATTGTCATTTTGTTATTATTTATATCAACTTTATAAGTATGAATTTTGTTTTTTACTTTTATTGTAAATTCTGTTTGTCCGTCTTTTATAGAACTAACTATTATTGATTTTCTTTCGTTAGAAAGTGTTGTAAGTGCTTTTACGCTCACAACTGATTCATCACTACATTTGATTTCTGAAATATCATAGTCAGAAATCATTATGTAACTGTCAGCGAATGCAAAATTTGCTGAACATAATGCGATTATAGTTATTAAAAAACGTTTGAAATTAATCATTTATTATCTTCCTATAATTTTGTTAGTTTCAATAAAGTTTGGTTTTGGCATAGGTGTTCTTGGTGATTTATCATATTTTGGTTTGCCGTCTTTATCAATAAATGGAGCATCACTAGGACGTTTAATAACTTCTCTAAGTTGTAAGTTCTTAGGATATTTATCAGATAGTTCACCTTGTTGTAGTGGTGAGGTGTATCTATAATAATCTGATGCTAAAACATAGTTATCATTTTTTGGAACAACATTGAATGCAATTCCCATACCGTCATTGAAAAGGTTTGTTAATAGTTTGATAAAACCCATACCTCCCATTACAAGAACTAAGAATACAGCGAAAATTTTTGGTGCTGCTGCAATAGTTTGTTCTTGTACCTGTGTAACGGCTTGGATAATACCGACAACAAGACCTATAACTGCTGCTGTTAATACACAAGGCATTGAAATGGCTAACATTGTCATAAAACCTTTTGCTAAATATTCAATTAAAATTTCCATTGCAATCTCCTTTAAGTGTTATAACTTTGTACTAAACCTTGAACAATTAAAGCCCAACCATCAACTGCAATGAAGATTAATAACTTAAATGGTAGTGAAATAATTGTAGGTGATAACATGAACATACCAAGTGCAAGCAAGATGTTTGCAACAATCAAGTCAAGTACGATGAATGGAACAAATACAACAAAACCAATTTCAAATGCGGTTTTAAGTTCACTCAAAATATATGCTGGTGCAACTTGCCATATAGTTATTTCTTCTGGACTTTTTGGTTGTTCTTTGTTTGCTAATTCAATAAAGAATGCAAGGTCGCTTTCTCTAGTCTGTTTCATCATAAATTCTTTTAGAGGTTTTGAACCTTGATTGATTGTTTGAACTAAGTCTTGATTTTTCATAAATGGAACTGAACCCATATCATACATTTTTTGGAACACTCCACCCATTGTATAGAATGTCAAAATCATACTCAAACCAATGATTACAATTGATGGTGGTACTTGTTGTGTACCTAATGCTGTTTTAAGCATTGAAAATACAATTGTAAATCTTAAAAAACTTGTCATACAACAAAACATAAATGGTAACATCGAAAATAACGACATTACTACAAGCATTTGTAAGACTGGGTTAAAATTAGCAAAAACGTCCATTTTATTTTATTCCTTTAATTCCTTTTCTAAAAATTTAATCTGTTTTTTATCTCTTTCATAATAGGTCTTTTCATTGGAGCAACGTTATCTTGTGCACGAATGCCTCTTTCTGTTAAATCAACATTGCTTCTAATCATACGGTGATTGATTTCTTCGTGAACTTCTTCTCTATCTTCTAGTTTAGAGATTAGAGTTGTTCTTTCTAAATCTGCTGCTATTAAAAATCTTTCATTTCCATCACGAATAACAAAGAGAGTTTTTCTAGGTGAAAGACTTAGAGTATCTTCTATTTTTAAAGAGTTATTTCTTCTTATTGAGAAAGAAGAAATACTGAATTTTTTATATACATACAATGCAAGGATTATAATTCCAATCATTGCAAGAAAATAAACTATAAAATTTGATATATATCCCATTTTTAATCCTTTTCTTATTCATCTAAATCAAAGTCGCTGTAATCAAACTCATCTCCACCATCAGCAGGTGTAGGTGTTTGAGCAGGTGCAGGACCTCCTGCTTGTTTTACATTAGAATTTGGTGCAACACTTACTGTAGAACCAGCAGCCGCTGCTGCATTTACCATACTTTCTACATTGTTTGCATCTTTGAATTCATCTGCTGTTACTTTAGATATTTTTACACCGTATCTATCGTTAATAATTACTAGTTCACCGTCAGCAACTACTTGGTCACCAACTTTTAGTGAAACTTTGTTATTATATACAGAACTTATATCTACAACTAGACCTTCTTGAATATTTTTTAATTCGCCAAGAGATACTTTTATTTTTTCAAATTCGGCACTCATTTCTATTTGAAGACTGTCCCATAAGTTTGTTATACTGCTTGTGTCCATATCTTCTTCCCCCTCGTCACTTTCGTCCTCATCTTCATCGTATGGCAATATAATTTCTTTGTTTGGATTAACTGCAAAACGTTGAAGTATATTATCACATATTAATGTCATTTCTCTTGCATTACTGTTTTCAAATAATACAATGTCGCCAACTCCCAATTTTTTAATGTCGTTAACGGCAAAATCTGTTGAACCCACTTTGATTGTTACGTCAACAGGACAATCTTTAAAAATCATTTCGTTAATCTTTTTAGCATCAGGTACTGGTGGAAGATTTACCGGTGCTAAAACTGATTTTGGGAATGATAGTACAAATCTTGCACTTTCATCTGATGAAAGGTTTCTAATAAAATAACTTAAATTGATTGTAGTTGGGTGTTTTTCCAATTTTGTTTTATCAATTTTGTTAGAAACTCTTTCGTATAAAAATTCATTGAATGTAGTAATAATTTTTGCTTCCAAATCTGAAATAGATGAAAGGTCAAATTTTTTGTTACTTTTACCTAAAATTTTGTCTAAGATTACTCTAATTGCATTTTGAGAAATTCTTATAAAAACGTCGTTTTTGCCGTCTAGTTGAACTTTAGTAACAAAGAAACTTTCGTTTTGAGTTAAAACATTCATATTTTCACTAATACCAACTAATTTAAACTCAAAACCAGATGAAAAGAAATCATCACAAGCCTTTTGTACTGGTGCTTCAAATGTGTTTTTGAACCAGTCAAATTGACCGTATAATTCACTACTAAAACTTGTTTTTATGTTTTCTTCTTTTGTTTCCATAGAGTACTCTTCCCCATAAATATCCTATACATATATAAATAAATTGTAATCAACTATATGTAGGAAATTTAGAGAATATGTAAATTTATATAATGGAAAATTCTAAATAGTAAATAAATTGTTCATTATTGAATAATTTTTGCTTGAAGTTCTAGGGCAGTTTTTGTTGTCGCCAATCCTGCTTGAGCACTTTCTTTCAATAATGGTGACATTAGTTGACCTGTTTGTCGCATTGCATCAATAACTTCGTCTGGTGGAATTTTACTTTCAATCCCAGCCATAGCAAGTTCAACGGCTGTAACTGCGTGTACTGCTAATATTGGATTACGTTTGATACAAGGTACTTCAACAAGTCCACAAACTGGATCACAAGTTAAACCTAAAAGATTTTTCATTGCTAATGCCATAGCATTCAATATTTCATCAATAGTTCCACCCATTGTTTGTGCAAGTCCACCAGCACACATTGCTGCTGCAACTCCACATTCTGCTTGACAACCTGCAACTGCTCCCGCTAATTGAACTTTGTTTGAAATGATACTACCGATTTTGCCGGCAGTTATCAAAAAATTGATTTGTTCTTCATTAGAAATATTGTATTCTTCACTGTATGCGACTAATACTGCCGGTACTATTCCACAAGAACCTGCTGTTGGACAAGCAACAATCTTTCCCATTCTTAAGTTTTCTTCTGAAGTTGCTAGTGCGTATGTTATGATTTTTTGGAATAATTTACCAAATAAAGCATTGTGTTTAGAATATCGTTTGATTAATTTTTCGCAATCATCACCACACCAATTGCTAATAGATTTTTCGTTTGAAGCCATACCTGTTTTTATGGTTTCACGCATTACTTCTATATGATTTAAAACAGTTTTTCTAACTTCTTCTATCGTTATGTCGGAAGTTTGTGCTTGTTCTAGTTGTGTAAGTTCCCAAATTGTTTTGTTTTGAGAAATGCATTCATTTTTTAAATCGTTAAATGTACTTAGGTTCATATTTCAAGTTTCCTTATTTGGGTTACGAAATATACGTCATCAATTTCTGAAATTGTTTTTACAATAGTTTCATCGGCAGCAACATCAAGTGCTATATACATAGATGCAACACCACCTTTTTCGTTTCTGTCACAATGTAGTGATGCGATATTGATATTCTTTGTTTGGATAATTTTACTTACTGTTGAAATCATTCCTGGTTTGTCTTTATACATCAACAAAACTGTGTGATAATTTCCTGATAAACTTACAGAAAAGTCGTTTATTTCTGTTATTTTTATTTCTCCGGCACCAATAGATTCGCCACTAATTTTCATTTCATCATTGATATTTATATCAACTGAATTAGGGTGTCTGTTTAGGTCATCGCCGTATTCAAAAGAATAATCAATATCTTTTGCTATATCAAAAATATCTTTGATTCTTGTATCATACACACAACAACCTAAAATCCCTGCCAACAGTCCTTTTTGTGTTCCGTGACCTTTGCCAGTATGTGCAAATGAATTATATAATTTGAACGTAACTTTATGTATTGGTTTTGAATAGATGTTTCGTGCCATCAAACCTAATCTAATCGCACCTGCTGTATGTGAACTTGATGGACCTACCATTACTGGTGATATTACGTCAAACAAAGTTTTTTGATTCAATTTTAAGCCCTCTTGAATAAAATAATTATAATAATTATATCAGAAAGTTACGTATTCGTCAGATATTTTTATAAAATGATAAATTGTGCTATGATGATTTAAACATAGAAGAGAATTTGAGGAATAAGAATTGGGTAAAACATTAGTATTGATAGACGGACACGCATTAGCATATAGGCAGTTTTTTGCATTAGAAAGAACTGCTATGAAAAATTCACAAAATCAACCGACATGGGCTGTTTATGGATTTTTTAAAGCCGTATTTGATTTGTTATCTAAGATACACCCAGATTCTATTGCAGTTACGTTTGATGTTTCTCATAGAACATTTAGGACAGAAATGTATGAGGATTATAAAGCAAATAGAGAATCTATGCCTGATTCTTTGGGTTCTCAATTAGAGTTGATATGTCAAGGTTTAAAAGCCTTTGATATTCCAATTTATACTAGAGAAGGGTTTGAAGCAGATGACTTGATTGGTACAATTTCTTCAAGGGCAGCAAAATTAGGTCATAAAACACTTATTTTGACGGGTGATCAAGATTCTTTTCAACTTATTGATAAAGATGGTTTTATTAAAGTTTTAATACCATCTAAAGGTGAATTAAAAGAATATAATTGGACACAAGTTTATGACAAATTAGGAGTTTATCCAGACCAAGTTATCGATTATAAAGGTTTGCGTGGTGATACTTCTGACAATATCCCTGGTATAAAAGGTATTGGTGAAAAAACTGCTCAAAAACTTTTGGCAGAGTACCAAACATTAGACAATGTTCTTGCTAATTGTGAAAATATTACTCAAAAATCTATTAGAGAAAAAATTTGTAATGGTAAAGAAGTTGCAAAATTAAGTCAAAAACTTGCAACAATTATTAAAGATGTTGATATAGATTTCGATTTTGATAAAGCAGAAGTTGTGTTGCCTGATATAAATAAAGTTAGTGAATTTTTGCGTAGTATGCAATTTTATTCATTCATAAAGAATATAAATAAAATTTTAACTTCTTTTAATCCAGAAATGGCGAATAGTCAAGAAGTTCAAGATATTCAAATTTTAACACCTGCAACAGAACAACAACCTGAATCAGGTCAGTTAGGTTTATTTACTCAAGCAATTAAAGAAACAGTTGAAGATAATGCTAAAATTGATTGTAAAATCCTTTCAACAGAAGGTGAAGTAAAAAAACTTGTAGAAGAATTAAAAACAAAAGATAGATTTGCTGTGAATATATATTCTGACAAATCTACAATACTGGGTATTGCAATTTCTTATGGTGAAAATTATTTTGTGAAAGGTGAGTTTACAGAATTATTAAAACCATTATTAGAAGATAGCAATTGCAAAAAAGTATTTTATGATGCAAAACATAATTATTATGTTTTAAAAGAAAATAATATTACATTATCAGGAATAGATTATGATGTGTTATTAGCAAGTTATGTTAAAGATCCTAATAGAAGTCATTTGATAGAATCTCAAGCATTAGATTTCTTAAATCATATTATGAGTGAAAAGTCAGAAGTTACAAGTGAATTGTTAGCATCTGCTTGTGCTTATGCTTGTGATGAAGTGTATTCTATATATAATTTGGCTGAATATTGGGAAAAGAATTTGAACGAACAAGAACAAAAACTTGTCAAAGAGGTTGAAATTCCACTAACAACAGTTCTTGCAAAAATGGAATATACTGGTGTTGCAATTGATGTTTCATACTTAAAATCATTATCAGAATTTATGACAAGCAAACTGGCTGAAATAGAAGATTTTATCTATCAATTGGCTGGTGGACCTTTTAATATAAATTCTCCAAAACAAGTTGCAGAAGTACTTTATGATAGATTAGGTATAAAATCTAAGAAACGTAAACGTTCAACATCTGCTGAAATTTTAGAAGAATTATCTAATGAGTATGAAATTTGTGATTTCATTCTTCAACACAGAAAATTCTCAAAATTACGTTCAACATATACAGATTCTTTGCCAACATTGATTAGTAAACGTGATGGTAGAATACATACTACATACAATCAAGCGACAACTGTTACTGGTAGATTATCATCTTCAAACCCTAATTTACAAAATATTCCTATTCGTTCAGAAGAAGGAAACAAGATTAGAAATGCATTTTGTCCACAAGATAAAGAAAATTATATGATGTTGTCTGCCGATTATTCTCAAATTGAGTTGAGATTGTTAGCACACGTTGCAAATGATGAACATTTGATAGAAGCCTTTAATAATGATATTGATGTTCACGCATTAACTGCATCAAAGGTATTTGAAGTACCAATAGAAGAAGTTACAAAAGATATGCGACGTAAAGCAAAAGCAGTTAACTTTGGGATTGTATATGGTCAGTCAAAATATGGTTTGGCGAAATCATTAAATATTTCAAATGATCAAGCAGGTCAATTTATTGATAAATATTTTGAGTCTTATCCAAAGATTAAACAATATATGATAGAAAAAGTTGATTATGTTCATGAGTATGGATATGTAGAAACTTTATATGGTAGAAAAAGATATTTAGGTGCTGAATTATCAAGTGCGAATTATCAAATAAGAGAGTTTGCAGAACGTGCTGCAATTAATCAACCATTGCAAGGTACTGCTGCTGATTTGATTAAAATGGCAATGATAAAAATTGATGAAGAATTAACGAAGAAAAACTTAAAATCTAAAATGGTTATGCAAGTACACGATGAACTTGTATTCGAGGCTGCAAAAGATGAAATTGAAGAATTGAAATCTATTGTTAAAAATGGTATGGAGATGGGACAACCATTTAAAGTTCCTTTGGAAGTTGACATAAATTGTGGGGCATCATGGAAAGAATAATTAAATTTATACTAGTTTTATTTTTATGTTTGTTGCCAACTGTTCCAACTTTGGCTGATACTGTTCAGCCTGTTAGACAAGCCGTTCTTTCGGATTGCGTTAAAACATTTCCTATTGGGTTTGAAAAATTGTATTATCTGACATTAGCATCAACTAATGAATATAATTATAATATCAATGAAATACAATCAAAAGCAGGTTATATTGTTTTTACAACGAATACAAAACGTAAGTTTTTAGCATCTATTGTTTATGTTTCATCTTCAAAATCAATGCTAAAAATAACTCCGTATGATGGAATTTATAATTTTACAACTGATGTACCTCAAAAAATGTTTAAGTATATTGAATTAAATCAATCAAAAAGTTTTTAGGATTTATGTTCTTTTTCCAAATTTCTTTTTTTCTTTTTTAATTTCGTATATACCAGTATCATTCCAGCTGAAACGTTTTGTTTTTGCCCATTCCATCAAGTTCCAACGAGATTGATTCTCCATATCGTTGAATAATTGTTCATATTTATTTTGTTTACTATCCATTTTTAAGTATCCAATTCCAGCATCTTTTGCTAGCATTTCTACTTTTGGATCATAAGCAATAGGCAATGTTTTTACACCATATTTTAGAGCAACTAGACAGGCATGAAATCTCATACCGATTAGGCAATCAAGTTCTGCAATATGTTTGATTACACCGTCGTGGTTTAATCCTGTAACTAGTTTTACATTGATATTTGGATCAACATGTTTAAGTTTGTTGATAAATACTTGAGAAATTCCTGCGTCCATTTCGTCTTGTAATGAAATAAGTTCAATTTCTCTTGAATAATATCTTGATTTAACTTGTTCAACAATTTTATCAAAAAGTTCATCTGTAAGTGTATCAAATTTACGTAATTGGATACCTATTTTATGAGTTTTTTCAATGTTTTCTACTTCTAATCCGTATATTGGATCACAAACTAATTTTGCTTTAACTTTCCATTTCTTCATTAGTTCTAAACTTTTTTCATCTCTAACAGAAACAAAATCGGCTTTTCTTAGAATTCCTTTTACATAATGATTTTGCCACCAACCATTTATTGGTCCGATTCCTTGTGCAAATATTACAACTTGTTTTTTCATAAGTTGTGCAAATTGAATAATGCTAGAATAGAAAAATAAACTTTTAGAACTTGTAACATTTTGAAGTAGGCTACCCCCACCTGATATTAAAACATCACAGTATGCAATTTCTTTAAGAACATGTTCAATGGAAAAAGTGTAGACTGTATGTACTCCATAAGTATCAAACGTTTTTCTCGGATTAGCAGACAAAACAGTAACGTCACAATCTTTTAGTTTTTCTAATAAAACTTTAAGTATTGCTTCGTCACCAAAATTATCAAATCCATAATATCCGGAAATAAGTATTTTTTTCATTTAAAACTCCGGTTTTATTATTTTTTTAGTTCTTCTAAAATATGTTTTGTTCTAAGTGTTATATCAGAAAGGTTTTCGCATTCGCATAAATCTCTTCCAATACCAACAACTGTCGCACCTGCATCTAAATATGATTGAATTTCATCATATTTGATGTTGCCCATTGGCATAACTTTTAAGAACGGCATTTGTCTAAGAATATCTTCTATATAGCGAACTCCACCCAATGCTGTAGTTGGGAAAATTTTAATCAATGGCATTCTTGCTTTCCAAGCATTGTAAGCTTCGTTTGCAGTTGTCGCCCCAGCGATAAAAGGAACACCGATGTTCTTAGAAATTTTAACCATATTCATTTGAAAAATAGGTGAAGAAAACATTTTTGCACCTGCTTCAAATGCTGCGTTTGCTTGCCAACTTGTAATAATGCTACCAGCACAAACTGTTGCTTTTTTAGAAATCTTAGAGATAACATCATAAATTTGAGCGTTTTCTACGTTGATTTCTAAAATTTTGATACCACCCTCAATCAATGCATTAGCAATATCTTCTGCTTTTGCAGGATCTTTCTGACGTATGATTGGGTATATCTTTTCTTCTGATAATAATTGTATTAAATTTCTTTTCATAATCTATCCTTTTTACTAAATTTATTATATCATAAAATACAGAGGTTGTTACTATGAGATTTTTAAAGTTTTTATTTATTACAATTTCAATATTTTTATTTTTTTGGCTTGCTTACTGGTCTTCAGATACATTTTTTGAACCAAAAGCATATAATTATATGGTAAAGACTTTTACTGCGAATAAACACGGTAGTGATAATATTGTGCTTATTGTAATTGATGATAAATCAATAGGAAGACATAGATGGCCTTGGAAAAGAAGTTTGTATTGTCCAATTTATGATTATTTCAAAGAATATACAAAATGTAAAATTATTATTTCAGATTCAATCGTTACGTCAAATGATGATGTGGTTGCTGATAATGCATATTTTAACAGTCTAAGTAATATTGATAATTTAGTTGTTGGTATGGCATTATCTTCGAAAGAATATTCTGATAAACATTTTGGGCAAAAGTATGATAAAGATTTTAAAAATAAGTTTGCTATAAATATTACTGATTTAAGAATGCATGCAGATGATTATCCATTTAGTAGTTTGGCAATATTTCCAATTAAATATTTTAATGCAGTAAAAAATGTTGGTGCTATTACGACAGCAAGAGGTGATGATGGTTATATCAGGGTTGCAATTGATGCTTTAAATTATAAAGGTACAATTTATCCGTCGATTGCTTTACGTGCATATTCATATTTGAATAATAATGAAAGTTTTAGTATTACAGATAGAGAAGTTATTGGTGATAATACTAAAATACATATACCAACAAATAGAGAAAATGGTGGAATTTATACTCCAATAAGGTTTTATAAACCAAATGTTTCAGGTGGTAGTTATTCTCACAAAACATATTCTGCTGTTGATATAATGGATTCTTATAAAGAATTAAAAAATGGTCAAAAACCGTCGATTAATCCACACGATTTTGATAATAAAATTGTAATGGTTGGTGCAAATGTAAAAGCAGCAGCAACGGGTTTGGCAGATGTAAAAAGGACTCCTGTGTCGAATGAACATTCAGGGCTAGATGTTCAAGCAACTACTTTAGATAATATTCTGAATAATCATTTTATGATTGAAGTTTACGATTGGCAAAATATTATTGTTGCAATGTGTTTGATGTTATTAACATTCTTTATTATTAGAAATTGTACATTGTTTTTATCTATATCAAGCATAACTTTATTGATTGTTGCTTATATTGTATTGTGTGCAATTGCGTATCGATACGGTTTTGCAGTAAATATAATTACACCTATTGCAATGATGATAATTACAATGATATTCGCATATTCTCATAGATATATTTTAGAAGATAGAAATAAAGAAAAAATTAAAACAGCAATGGGTAAATATATCTCTGAAGATATTATGAAAAGTGTTGTGAAAAATATTGATGAACTTAAATTAGGTGGAAAAAAAGCAAATGTAACTGTTTTGTTTGCTGATATTAGAGGCTTTACGTCTATGAGTGAAAAAATGTCAGCAGATGAAGTGTCTGTTATATTAAATGAATATTTTACAGAAATAGAACCTATTGTTACTAGAAACAATGGTGTTATTAACAAATTCATTGGAGATGCAGTAATGGCTATTTTTGGTGAGCCTATTCAAGATAAAAATCACCCTAAAAATGCTGTTAGATGTGCTTGTGATATGTTGGATAAAGTTAAAGAACTTCAAACAAAATGGTTAAAAGAGGGTAAACCTAAGATTGAAATAGGCATTGGTATCAATACTGGTGAAGCATTTGTCGGTAATATTGGTTCTGAAAAGAGAATGGAATATACTGTTATCGGTGATATGGTTAATCTTGCTAGTAGAATAGAAAGTAATAATAAAGTTTATAAAACGAATTTATTAATTAGTAGTTCAACGTATGCCTCTGTTAGAAGTATGGTTGATGTTGTTAAAATTTCTAATGTTAAAATTAGAGGTAAAGAAAAAACATTAGATTTATATGAGGTTATT
>SAMEA3663118__coassemble_125_pt1 | contig 40276 bp, 37 predicted proteins | sample SAMEA3663118__metabat2_high_PE_014 | metagenome-assembled genome bin SAMEA3663118 (sample SAMEA3663118) | pig gut metagenome | biome: pig gut; feature: pig-associated habitat; material: faeces | place: Denmark | collected 2012
GTAGTGAGAGCATAAATGTGTATATTATTATTTTTTTTATTTATATTTACATCTTCATTTATGATTTGTGCAAACGATTCTCCCCAATTTTTAGAAATTTCTTTTAAGGCACTCATATCGTTATTATTAGATTTATCAATTTTTATTAATGATGCAACATACGGTTTATATTCATCATTTTCTCTTTTTTTTATTGAAACTTGTTTTATAAAATTTGCTGTAAAATTTATTGAATTCATATTAGTTTTAATGTTTATAAATTTATAATTTGCTATTTTTTGTCATGTTAAGTAAATTGTCAAATTCTTTACTTAATATTTTGTTATAAAATATTACAGACCTATAATTTTAGTATTACAATACTTATACATGTAAATTAAATATATGAAAGGGATTATAAAAGAATGGTACTTGAAATGACCTATCCTGATTTGGAAAGAGCCGTAAATCCAACTCACGACATCAAATTATTCGCTGGCAGATCAAACCCCGAACTTGCTCAAGAAATTGCTAATCATCTTGGTACAACAGTAGGACCAATGGTTATAAAGAATTTTGCAGATGGTGAAATTTATGTACAGGTAAAAGAAAGTGTTAGAGGTGATGACGTATTTATTGTTCAGCCACTTTGTAATCCTGTTAATGATAATTTAGTTGAACTTTTGATTATTATTGATGCTTTTAAAAGAGCAAGTGCAAAAACTATTACAGCAGTTATTCCATATTATGGATATGCAAGACAAGATAGAAAAACTTCCGGACGTGAAGCGATTACTGCTAAATTAGTTGCGGATTTGTTAACTACTGCTGGTACAGATAGAGTTTTGGCGATGGATTTGCATACAGGTCAAATTCAAGGATTTTTCAATATTCTTGTTGATCATATTTTTGCTACACCTATTCTTGTAGATTATATCAAGAGTTTGAATATTCCTGTTGAAGATATGGTTGCTGTTAGTCCTGATACTGGTGGTGTTCAAAGAACTAGACATTTTGCTAAAAGTTTAGGTTGTCCTCTTGCAATTATTGATAAGAGACGTGATAAACATAATGAAGCAATTGCAGCACACGTTATTGGTGATGTAAAAGATAAGGTATGTTTAATGTTTGATGATATTATTGATACTGCTGGTACAATTACAGAAGCAGCAAAATTGTTAAAATCTCAAGGTGCTAAGTCAATTTATGTTGGTGCGGCTCATGCTGTATTTTCTGGTCCGGCAATGGAACGTATTGAAAATGCACCAATCGAAGAATGTATCGTTACAAATACTATTCCTTGGAAGAAAGAAGATTTACCAAAGAATGTTAGACAACTTTCAGTTGCACCTTTGTTAGGTCAAGCAATTTCTAGAATTCATGATGATGAATCAATTAGTTCATTGTTTGGTTTTGAAAAAGAGATGAAAGTATAAATTTTAGATTGTAAATTTTTATTTAATAAAGCCTTCAAAAACGCAAAAAAATGTTTTTGGAGGCTTTATATTAGTGTGTGTGATTATTAATTAAGGTAGTGAAATGGTAGAAACGTTATCTGGTTCTAATATTCATTTGGTAAAAACAACTTCTTCGCAAGATATGAAATCAAATGATGTAAATAATAGGTCTAAAATTTCCACAATGAGAAAAGCAGCAGCAGTTTCTAGTGGTGCTTTGGTCGGACTGTCAGGTTCAGCACTTGTAGGATATGATACTTTTAAAAAAGTTACCCCTCAAATGGCTACTGATTTGGCATATTCTATGCAATATCTTTTACCGAATGTAGAAACAGTTGAACAAACAAATAAAAATATTTCTAAATTATTAAAAGATACGGGGTTAAAAGATAAAGGTGTAAAATTTTTATCTATTGCTGCTGATGGCAGTAATAGTCAAAAATTAAAGGAAATTATAGATGCAAATGTTAAACCAACTAATTGGTTGATGAAAAGATTAAATGCATCTAGTTTTAATATTTATAGTAAAGGCGGAAATGCTGCATTTGCACCAGAAACTAATCATATTTTAGTACATGAAAACTTATGTAGTACCGCTTATCATGAATTAGGGCATGCATTGAATGCTAATGGAAATATTTTGACTAAAGGTTTACAAAAAGCCAGATGTCTTACTCCAGCGGGAATGTCAATAGTTGCCCCATTAGTATTGGCAGTTGGTTTATTCCATAATGTTGATAAAACAAAGCCAAATAGTGAAAAAGGATTTAAAGAAAAAACAGCAGATTTTATAAAAAATCATGCTGCGGCTCTTACTCTCGCTAGTTATGTACCTATGTTAGGTGAAGAAGCATTAGCAAGTGTTAGAGGTGTGCGACAAGCAAGTAAAGTTGCATCTAAAGATGTTGTAAAAGGTTTAACGAAAAATTATGCAAAGGCTTGGGGTACTTATGCACTTGTTGCAGGTTTAGTAAGTGGTGCCGTAGCACTTGGTATTGCTATTTCTGATAAAATTAAACAGAAAAAGTCTGCATAATAATTACCCAACAGGGTAATAAAATTTATTGAAAAATAAGTTATCATTAGATAATGCAATGTGAATATCAGACAAAAGATGAACTCATTGCGGAATTAGAGCGATTAAAGACTATCAACGAAGAATTAAGAATGGAAAAGTCTCAAATTTGGGATATGGTTAAGGTCTTAATTACAAAAATTTCGCATGAATTTAAAACACCACTAAATTCAATAATTGGTTTTACAGAACTATTAAAGTATCAAATAAATGACATTAAACAACGAGATTATATTGATACGATTTCTATGAGTTCTCAGTTTATGTTGTCTTTGATTAGAGATATTTTAGATGTTACTCGTTCTCAGTATAAGCCGTTAGAATTATCATATAGTATCTTTAATGTTAAAAATGTTATTGAAGATATTATCAAATGTTTTAATAATGAAAATATCAAATATACTTTAATAAATATGAATATTTGTGCTGATTATACAAGGTTTAAACAGTTAGTTTATAATCTAATTTCTAATGCTTTAAAATTCAATAGGGCTGGCATGAAAATTAGTATTATTACTTATTGCGATAAAGACTTTTTTTATTTTGATATAACTGATAGTGGAAAAGGTATTCCAAAAGAAAATTATGAAAAAATATTCGAATTTTTTGCAGATGTTTCTAGTGATAAATTTAGAAGACAGATGAGTTCTGGTATAGGTTTATCATTATGTAAATCAATTGCAGAATCACATAAGGGTAAAATATTTGTTACATCTGAATTAAATACTGGTTCGACATTTACTTTCAAGATTCCAATTAATATGTAAAAATCTTTTTTATTATATGTTAAACTTGTATAAGAGGTGTGTTAGTTTGGATAAAAGAAAATTATTAGTTACTATATTATCTATACTTGGTATTATAACAACAATAAAGTTGGCGATTATATATTATCAATCAAACTATAATCCTTATGCTGAACCAAGTTTTTGTTCTGTAAATAGTTTTGTAGATTGTGATTCTGTGGCACAGACGTCAAAGTCGAATTTTTTAGGTATTCCTTTGGCGTATTGGGGAATGTTTTTATATTCATTTATTCTGATGCTATTGAATGTTGAAAAAATACAAAATATTAAAGGTTTTGGTTTATTAAAAGTTTTTAAAAATCCTATGTCATATATTTCAGCATTAGGATTAATATCTTTTTGTATTTCTATATCATTGGCGATAACAAGTATTTTTTATTTGAATAAAATTTGTATTTTGTGTTTTGTTACTTATTTTATTGATTTAGCAATAAGTATTGTATCGACAGATTTTAATAATGGTGGATTTAAAAAGAGTTTAGTAGAAAGTTTCAATGATTTCGTGGTTGGAGTGAAAGAATATACTTTACCATTCATAATTGCAGTTATATTGGCAAGTATATTTTTATCTTATACAACTATTTGTATGCCATTTGCATCAAGAAAACAATCAATTAAGCATTATATGTTAATGAAGCATAATCCATATAAAGTATCAGGTAATGTGTTAGGCAATAAAAATGGAAAAATCGTAGCGAATGTTTATACAGACTTTGTGTGTCCAGTTTGTTATTCATACAATATTATGTTGCATAAAATCGTAAAAGAAAATAAAGATGTACTTATTATTCATCATAATTTGCCATTGGATACAGAATGTAATCCGTATTTAGAACAACAAATGCATCAAGGTGCTTGTCGTATGGCGAGATATGCTATTGCTGCAGAAAATCAAGGGAAATATTGGGATATGGCAAATGCTATTTTTGAAAATAAACCAAAGAATGATAAAGAAGCAGTAGAGTTGGCTTTGACATTAAATTTAAATATTGAACGATTTTTAACAGATATAAATTCAAAAGAAACAAAAAATAAATTACAAAAAGAAATAGATAATGCTATTGGTGTTGGAGTTGATGGAACACCTACGTTAAGAATAAAAGATAGGTCATATCATGGTGCAAAACCTTATTATGAATTAAAAAGAATTATTTTAGAGGATTAGTATGGAAAAAGTTTTATTACATGCTTGTTGTGGAATATGTTCAGGACAACCTATTAAACATTTAGAAACAATTGGTTATGAAGTTGTCGTATATTTTTCTAATAATAATTTGGATACAGAAGAAGAATATAATAGACGTCTTGAAGCAGAAAAAACGTTGTGCAAATTTTTAGGAAAAGAATTGTTAGTAGCACCTTATGAAAGTGAAAAGTACCATGAATATGTTAAAGGTTTAGAGAATGAGCCTGAACGAGGTAAGAGATGTCTTAAATGTTTTGAATATAGGTTGCTTGATACTGCAAATAAGGCTGTTGAATTAGGTATCAAAAATATAACAACATCAATGATTATAAGTCCTCATAAGAATTTTAAGATGTTAAGTGAAATTGGAAAAGAGATTGTAGAAGAATATGGTTTGAATTTTTTAGATATTGATTTTAAAAAGAAAGATGGATTTTTGAAAACAAATAAAATCGCAAATAGTTTAAACTTGTATAGACAGAATTATTGTGGTTGTATATACGCAAAAAGGAAAGAGGTTTAATAATGGAATGTAAAAGAGAAGAAAATAAAATTGGATGTGGGTGTACATATACATCTTGTGGAAATAGAGGTATTTGTTGTGATTGTGTAAGACATCATAGAGAAAATAATGAAATACCGGGTTGTTTTTTTACTGCTGCCGGAGAAAGAACTTATGACCGTTCAATTAAAAATTTCGTTACTATAATGAAAGATAAATATAATTTATAAATAAAAAGGTAGAGTTTAAACTCTACCTTTTTTGATATTTGTTTACCAAACGACTTTTTCTATAAGTTCAATTTCGTTTCCGTCAGGATCTTTTACAAATGCAATTTTAGAACCTTTACCATTTAAGTCGAATGGTTCGTATAAGTATTCATAACCAAGTGAATGAAGTTTTTTAGTGAATTCATTTAATGAATCACAAGCAAATCCAAAATGTCCAAAGTTTTCACCAGTCTTGTATCCGTTTTCAGGGGTTTCGTCATTGTATGTTAATTCTATTTGAACAGAGTTACTTTCATCTGTTAAAAAATATAATTCACAATCTTCAAGTCTTTTTTTGTGGTCTAGTTTCATATTTAAAAGTTCTGTATAAAACTTTAATGAAGCATCAATATCTTTTACTCTAATCATAGAATGTAAAAATTTCATTTGTAATCCTTTCTATATTTTGTAAAGCAAAACAACTGCGTTCGTTTCAATCGCTAATTTTTCGCCAACAGCATCTAGTTTTTCTTTAGTTTTTGCTTTTACTGAAATATTTTCAATATCTATATTTATTACTTCTGCAAGTCGTTTTTTTATACTTGGAATATGTGGCATCATTTTAGGTGCTTGTGCAATTATATTAGAATCAATATTACCGATTTCGTATCCTTTTGAACGTACCAATTCACAAACATTTTCTAACAATTTTGTACTATCTGCACCTTTGTATTTTTCGTCTGTATCAGGGAATAAAGTTCCAATATCAGGTAATGCTAATGCCCCTAATAAAGCATCAATTATTGCGTGGATTAAAACATCTGCATCTGAATGTCCAAGTAGACCTTTTTCATAAGGTATTTTTACTCCACCTATAATTAAATCTCTATCTTCTACTAGTTTATGTATATCGTAACCAATGCCAATTCTGTATGGTAACATTATTTTCTCCTTATAAAACGAATTTGTTTATCGCTTTTACAAAACCATCATTATCTACACTATCTGTGATATAGTCAGCATATTCTTTAAGTGTATCAGTTCCGTTTAGCATAGCAACACTTATTCCACCTGCTTTTAATAATTCTATATCATTGTCTTGGTCACCAATGGTTAGAATTTCTTCATTTTTTAGGTTCCAATATTTTTCTAAGAATTTAACTGCACATGCTTTTGTTGCTTCATTTGTTGAAAATTCACAAAAATATGGAGTTGATTTTACTATGTGTAAGTTTGGATATTTTTTTGACATAGTATTAACCCAGTCTGTAACACGGTCTTTGTCATTATAGTCAATTGCTAACAATTTGTTGATTTTATCCATTGGAATTTCTGAAAAATCTTTAACATTATAATCTAATTCTTGATATTCAGCATATCTTTTGATTTCATCATCATCTTTTTCAGAATATAACATATCATTTGTGTATAAGTTTAAATGTACATTGTTTTCATTTGCCCAAGAAATTATTTCTTTTGCAATATTTTCTGGTAAAAATTTTTCATATAAAACTGTACCATCAATATCTTTGATTAAACCACCTTGATAAGAAACCACAGGAGTTGTTAAGTTTAATCTTTTTGCAATCTTTTTCGCACCTGCGTGCATTCTACCAGTTACTATAACAACTTTGATGTCTTTTTCTTGTAGAGTTTTAATGCAATCTTTTACACCTTGCGTAAATTCACCAGATTTTCCTAAAATTGTTCCATCAATGTCTGTTGCTACTAATTTAATCATATAAATACTTTCTTGCTCTCAATATTGCACATAATGTTTTAGAATCATTAATAGTGCCATTGTCTATCATTTCTAAAAGTTCTTGAATTGTATATCTGTCATTTTCAAGAATTTCATCTTCGTCGGGATTTTCTTTTTTGAAAGTTAAATCTTGTGCAAGATACAAATGTAATTTTTCATCACAGAATCCTGGTGATGTATAAATATAACCTAGTGAAGTCCAGTTTTTTGCTACAAAACCTGTTTCTTCTTCTAATTCTCTTTTTGCTGCAAAATCTGGATTTTCACCTTTTTCTAATTTCCCAGCAGGTAATTCAATAGATGTGTTAGAAATTGGGTATCTATATTGTTTAACAGTCAATATTTTGTTATCTTTAATTGCAAGTATAACCACTCCACCTGAGTGTTCAACAACTTCTCTAATAGATTTGTGACCGTTTGAAACAAGGATATCATCTCTTTTTACATCTATAACTTTACCCTTGAATACGTATTCCGATGATAATGTTTTTTCTGTAAATTCCATAGTTTTATACTAGCATAATCTTGTTAATTTTTCACTTAATTTTATTGTGAATGTAAAAAAAATATGGTATATTAGTCTTATAATTATTGTTTTGGAGTTCTTAAATATAATGGTATCGGAAATAAAAATTTGTATGGGTAGTGCGTGTTTTGCAAAAGGCAATCAAGATAATTTAGTGTTTATAAAAAATTATATAGAAGAACATTGTTTAGAGTCTAAAATACATTTAATTGGTGGATTATGTGAAAATAAATGTGCAAATGGTCCAAGAATCATTGTAGATGATGTTGCATATAACAATGTGACAAAAGAAAAAATATTAGAAATATTGAAAGGTTAATTATGAACAAGTTGTATCCTGTTTATACGTTAAAGAATGAATGTCACGATTGTTATAAATGTATTAGAGAATGTCATATAAAGGCAATAAAAATACAAGGTGGAAGTGCATCGGTCATTAATAATAAGTGTATTGCTTGTGGTCATTGTGTTACAGTTTGTCCAGCAGGAGCGAAAAGAGTTCGTAATGATATAGAAAAAGTTAAAATTGCATTAATTGAAAATAAAAAAATATATGTATCATTAGCACCTAGTTGGGTTGGAGTTTATGATGTGTCAAAAGAACAGATGATAACATCTTTGAAAAAATTAGGTTTTAGTGCTGTTAGTGAAACTGCATTAGGTGCTCAAGAAGTTTCTATTGAGATTGCTAATATATTGAATAATAGCGAAAAAGGTCTATTTATATCATCGGCTTGTCCAGTTATTGATGATTATATAAGACTATATAAACCTGAGTTTGTATCAAATATAGTACCGGTTGCATCGCCGGCTCTTACACATGCAAAACTTTTAAAAGAAACTTATGGCGATGATATTGAAGTCGTATTTATTGGTCCTTGTATTGCAAAGAAAAATGAAGCAGACGAAAATCCAGATTTGTTGTTAGCATCATTAACATTTGATGAATTGAATTATTGGTTTAGAGAAGAGTTTATTGATATTGAAAATATAAAAACTGATGATGATGCCAAGTTCGTTCCTGAACATTCTTATGAGGGTTCGTTGTATCCGATAGAGGGTGGAATGGTTGAAACTATAAAGTTAGTTGGTATAAAAGATAATGACGTGACATTTATAAATGTAAGTTCATTAGAGTCTTTTGATAAAGCCTTAAATGGTATAAAATCCAATGAAATTAAAAATAAAATATTTGTAGAAGCATTGGGTTGTTCGGGTGGTTGTATAAATGGTCCTTGTATTTCGGCTGATAAATCAAGAATATTAATTACATCTGATATTTATTCAAATATTGAATATAGAGAGGATATACCAACAGAAGCAAAGACTGTTGTAAAAAAAGAATACCTTGCAAAACCTGTAAAAAAAGAAGAATATACAATGGAGCAAATCACTCGAGCATTACAGAAAATTAGTAAACACAATGCATCTGATGAATTGAATTGTGGCGGTTGTGGATATTCTACTTGCAGAGATTTTGTTAATGCTTTAATTGCTGGTGATGCAGAATCATCAATGTGTGTTTCGTATATGCGTAAAATAGCAGTTAGAAAAGCATCTGCAATGTTACGTTGTATGCCGTCTGCTGTTGTTATGGTGGATTCGAGATTAGAAGTATTAGAAGCAAATGATTCGTTTATGCAAATGTTTTGTGGGGATATGTATGAAATATTCGCAAATCGTCAAGAAGGTTTAGCAGGTGCATCTATTGAACGTTTAGTTCCATTTAGTGAGTTATTTAAGTCTTCCCTAGATACAGGAAAAGATATTCATCAAGAACATTATAGTATTGGTGACAAATTGTTTGACATAACAATATTTACAATAGAATTTGGTGAAATAGTTGGTGCTGTAATTACTGATGTTACAAAATCAGAATTAGATAGAAGTAAAATTGCTAAACGTGCAAGAGATGTTATTACAAAAAATATAGCAACTGTTCAAGAAATTGCAAGTCTTTTGGGAGAACACATGGTTGAAACTGAATTGTTGCTTAATTCTATTGCCGAAGGATTTGATGTAAATTCTAATGAGGATAAAAAATAGAAATGTTTATTGATATTGATTGTTCTCAAAAGAAAAAATATAATCAAAATGCTTATGGCGATTTCTTTAAATCAGAACGTTTTACTGATATGAATAGACTTGTAGCAGTATTATCTGATGGACTAGGTAGTGGTATTAAAGCAGATATTTTGGCTTGTATGACATCGACAATGTTGTTGAAATTTCTGAAAGAAAATGCTGATATTGAAAAATCTTGTGAAATTATAATGAATTCCTTGCCAGTTTGTAAAGTGCGTGGAATTAGTTATTCAACGTTTTCAGCAATTGATTGTTATGATGACGGAAAAGCAATAATTGTAGAAGAAGGTAATCCCGATTTTATTTGGATTAGAGATGGTGAAGTCTTAAAACCTGAATGCACAATTATTGAATCTAAAAATTTTAAAAATAGAAAAATGAGAGTTTATGATATTAAACTTGAATTGAATGATAGAATTATTTTTTGTTCTGATGGTGCAACTCAAGTTGCAATGGGTACAAAAACTTATCCATTAGGCTTGGAAAGAGATGGACTTATAAATATCATTCTTTCTAAATTAAAAATGGATAAAAATATTTCATCAAGTGAACTAAGTAATTATTTAATAAAACAAATAGAATTGATTGCTCCTGACAAGAAATTGTTAGATGATACATCAATTGTTTCAATTTATTGTAGAGAACCTAGAGAATCATTAGTTTTTACAGGTCCACCATATCATATAGAAAAAGATAACTATTATGCAAATACTTTTAAAAATTTTAAAGGTAAAAAAGCAATTGCTGGTGGTACTACGGCAAATATTATTTCTAGAGAATTAAATATTCCTGTTAAAACGGATTTGTCGTTAAATGTAGGTAATCTTCCTGGTATATATTGTATGGATGGTGTTGATTTGGTAACAGAGGGGATTTTAACACTCACCAAAACAATGGAATATTTGGAAGATAATAATTATCAAAATGATGCTGCAGGTAAATTGATGAGATTTATGCTTGATAGTGATTGTATAAGTTTTTTAGTTGGTGCTCAATTGAATCAGGCCCATTATGATCCTAACTTGCCAATTGAAATTGAGATTAGAAAAAATATTGTTAGAAAAATAGCAAAAATATTAGAAGATAAATATTTGAAAAAAGTTAAAGTACAATTTATTTGAGGTATTCGTATGGAAAAAATTACAGTTAAAATTTGTTCAGGAACAACTTGTTTCGTTATGGGTGGCAATTATATAAATGATGTTGCTGAGATGATTGAAGCAAAATATGGTGATAAGGTTTTGGTTCTAGGTAGTCCTTGTTTAGAACAATGTTCGAACTCTCATTCAAAAGCACCATTTGCAAAGATTAATGATGATATAATATCAGAAGTGACACCTGAAAAAATTATGATTGAATTAGAAAAGAGGTTTGAAGCAAATGAGTAATAACAGTCAATCAATTCATATAAAAAAAGATATATTAGTTAGAATAGTGGAGGCATTTTTCTCAGATGATTTTGAAAATAATGTTAATAAAATTCCTGTAGAAATGCGTCCAAAAGGTTCTGAAACACCTTACAGATGTTGTATTCACAGTGAACGTGCAATTATTCGTGATAGAGCAATAGCAGACTTAGGTTTTGCAATGGAAGATGATGATGAAGTAAAATCATTAGCAGATTATGCAAAAGATGCTCTAAAACGTGAAAAACCTGAAGAAAGACCTTTAACAGTATTAGAAGATGCTTGTAAGGGGTGTGTTCCAAGTAAAATCTTTGTTACAGATTTATGTAAGGGTTGTGTTGCTCGTCCTTGTCAAAGTGCATGTAGATTGGGTGCTATTTCAATGAAGAATGGTCGTTCTTATATTGATGGTTCAAAATGTAAGGGTTGTAAGATGTGTGTTGCAGCATGTCCTTATAATGCTATTGTAAAACTTGCAGTACCTTGCGAAGATGCTTGTCCTGTCGGAGCAATTACAAAAAATGAAAATGGTAGAGCGACAATTGATTATGATGAATGTATTTCTTGTGGTAAATGTGTTGCAAATTGTCCATTTGGAGCAATTCATGAAAAAAGTCAAATGGTTGATATTCTACGTGATATGAAATCTGGGGAAAAAGTAGTTGCTATGTTTGCTCCATCTATTGTTGGTCAGTTCCCAGGAAATATGAAACAATTAGAAACTGCAATGATAAAAGCAGGATTTAATGATGTCTTTGAAGTAGCATTGGGTGCAGATGTTACAACAAAAAATGAGGGTGCAGAATTCGAAGAAAGAATGGAATCGGGTGAAGCATTTATGACTACATCTTGTTGTGCGGGTTACAATGAATTAGTAAAAAAACATATTCCTGAGTTAGAACCATTTGTATCTTCAACTCATACGCCAGCATATTATACGGCTGAGATTGTTAGAGAAAAATATCCAGATGCCAAAATTGTGTTCATTAGTCCTTGTGTTGCTAAACGTAGAGAAGTATTTGATAATTCTAAAATTGATTACGTTTTGAATGCAGAAGAATTGGGAGCATTATTTATTGGTCGTAAAATTGAAATTCTTGATTGTGAAGAACGTATAATTGAAAATAATGCATCTAAACAAGCAAGAAATTTTGCAGTATCAGGTGGTGTAGCAGATGCAGTTAAACATGTTTTGAAAGATGCTGATATGATGAAACCTTGTGTAATAAACGGTATTACAAAAGAAAGTATCGGAGATTTGAAAAAATATGCAAAAAATGGCTCTTGTCCAGATTGTAATATTATTGAAGTAATGTGTTGTGAAGGTGGTTGTGTTTGTGGAAATGCAACTATTAATAATGAACGCAGTGCAAAGAAAATTATAGGTGAATTATTAAAAGAAAGTGAAGATTTATAATAAAAATTTAACTTTTTATAATGAAAAGACACTCTGATTGGGTGTCTTTTTTTTTTGTTTAGAAATGTAACAAATGAAATAAAAATTTTGATTTTTTGTAAATACTTATTAAAAAAAATACTTAATAGATATATAGGTTAAGTAGTGTATGAATTTTAGTGTGTATAATAATACTTTCCCCATAGGCTCACTCTATGCCAACATGACTTCAGGCATTAAATCTTCAATGCCAGTAAACTTTAAGCATGATGCAGTATCTGTTGGTAGAGATTTAGACAAACTCTTAGATAACAGTGTAATTACTGATATGATAAATTCTAATCCGGTAATTACAAAAATGTTAAAGGATAGAAATATTCAGCCTAAAATTGATGTTGAAAACTTTAAAAAGACTACATATCAACATTGTATGGATACACGAAATAATGCAGTCGGTATTTATAACTATTTACCAGTAGATTTAAAAGCAGATGCTAATATCAAATATATTCAAAAAGGTGCGTTATTGCACGATATAGGAAAGGTTTTAATTCCATCTAAAATTCTTAACAAAAATGGCAGACTAACTCCTGAAGAAGCAGACGTTATGCACTTACATTCAAAATTGAGTGATGCAATGTTATCTACTCAAAATATTGAACCTGAAGTTTTGAATATTGTAAAATATCATCATCAAAATAAAAAAGGTACAGGTTATCCTGAAATAAAAAATACAATTTCCGGTTTTGATATTAATACAGAAGTTGTAGCCTTAGCAGATAAATATGCAGCATTAAAAGAGAAACGTTCTTATAAAGCACCAATGTCAGATGAACAAGCATTGTCTATTATAAAAGAACAAGTTGATAAAGGTGAAATAAATCCAAGAGTATTTAATGCTTTAGTAGGTTTTGTTAATAGCAAAACAGCCGTTCCTAATGTCGTAAAAGGAACAGCTGCTGTTGCTTAATTTATTGAATTATCTATTTATCTTTTAAGAAAGATTCATAGTTTTTCGCTAATAAGTGTGTTCTAACTTGGTTAATTAAATCAAGTGCAACACCAACCATGATGATTAGTGATGTAGCACCAATACCTTGAACAGTTGTTATTTTTGTAACATAACTTGCAAATGATGGTACTAATGCAATAACACCAAGAGCCAATGCTCCAATAAATGTTACTCTTGATAAAATCTTGTCTAATGCATCAGAGGTTGGTTTACCAGGTTTTATACCAGGAATAGATGAACCATATTTTTTAAGATTAGTAGCAATCTCTTTTGGTTGCATATTTGGCATAATTGATGCATAGAAGAATGTTAATAACACGATTAATGAGAAATAAATTATATAATACCAAGCACCTGATGGACTGAATAATTTATTCATATTAAGAATAATAGTTCTAAGTGCTTCATTATGAAGAGGTGCTTGTCCCAATACACTAAGAATAGTTGATGGGAATAATAATATTGCAATCGCAAAGATGATAGGCATAACACCACCTGGATTTAATTTGAATGGAATAAAAGTATTTACTCCACCATAAACCTTGTTACCTACTTGTCTTTTTGGATTAACAATTATAACTTTTCTCATTGCTTCTTGCATAATTACAATCAAAACCATTGTTGCAAAGAAAATTGCAAGTAATGCAAATAATCCGAATTGCAACGTTGGATCTTGTGTAACTAATTCAGCAGTTCTTTGTGAATATAGAGGTATTCCAGAAATGATACCAACAAAGATGATTAAAGAACCACCGTTACCGATACCGTGTTCTGTAATAAGTTCTGATAACCACATTACAAGAACTGAACCAGCAGTAAGTGATGTAATTGCACTAACATAGAACATAGTGTAATTAACACCAGGTAATATTGCGGCTGGTAAGTGTGACATAAATACCATAAAAATTATTGATTGGAATACTGCAAGTACAACTGTGAATAATCTTGTATATTGTGCAAGTTTTCTTCTACCAGCCTCACCTTCTTCTTTTTGAAGTTTTTCAAGCGAAGGTATAACAACAGATACCAATTGAACAATAATTTGTGCAGTAATGTATGGACCAATACCCAAAGCGAAGATAGATACTTTACCTAATGCTCCACCTGAGAACAAGTCTAAGAAACCAATAATATTGTTTCCTGCTGCAATGTTTTGGAATACAGAGTTGTTAATACCAAATATAGGTACTTGTGCTCCAAAACGGAATGCAATAACCATCAAAAGAGTAAAAATAATTTTATTCTTTAGTCCTGAGGCATTCCACATTGCTGCTAAATCTGCACTCGTAGGCATTTTAATGTTTTGCATAGACATTATACTAACTCAACCTTTCCGCCAGCGGCTTCAATTTTAGACTTTGCAGATGGTGAAACGTATGCTGCTTTAACAGTAATAGCCTTACTGATTTCACCGTTACCTAAAACTCTTAAGCCATCGCTAGACGGATGTACTTTTTTGATTTCTTTTAAAGATTCTAAAGAAACTTCTTTAACATCTAAGTCAGCCAATCTGCCAACATTGATTTCAGCCCAATTACGTCTGTTAATGATTTCGAAACCTTTAAGTTTTGGTAATTGTCTGTAACTTGGCATTTGACCACCTTCGAAACCTCTTTTAGCAGATCTACCAGAACGTTGACCTTCACCGTTATGACCACGACAAGATGTCTTACCGTGACCAGATGCTCTACCACGTCCTACTCTTTTTGATTTAGAAGTTGCACCTTCAGCAGGTCTTAAATCTTCTAATGTAATTTTATCATTTGACATTATTTATATCCTTCCTTTAATTTTTGATTAATCTACGATAGATACTAAATGAGAAACTTTGTTAACCATTCCCATTATTGTTGCACTGTCGTTGTGTTCAACGATTTGATCTTTCTTGCTTAGACCTAATGCTGCAACAACTTTTCTTTGAGCCGGTGATGAACCGATTAAACTTCTAACAAGTTTAATTTTTATTTGTTTTGTTTTAGCCATTTTTATTATTTCCTTTATTATTTCATGTTTATCTAATACTTAAAATAGTCTACTAGTTTAATAATTCAGCCATTGTTAAACCACGTTTCTTAGCAACTTCACTAAATGGTGTTAAAGATTTTAATGCTTCTAAAGTAGCATTTGCTGCATTTAATGGAGAGTTAGAACCTAATGATTTTGATAAGATATTTTCAATACCAGCAAGTTCTAATACTGAACGTACTGAACCACCAGCGATAATACCTGTACCTTGAGATGCTGGTCTAAGCATTACAGCACCTGCTCCAGAACGACCTGTAATAGGGTGAGGAATAGTTGTTTTGAAAATTGGAACAGTGATAAGATTTTTTCTACCATCAGTAATTGCTTTTTGAATAGCGATGATAACTTCTGATGCCTTAGCACAACCAACACCAACTTGTCCTTTTTTATTACCAACAACTACGATTGCTCTGAAACTAAGTTTTTTACCACCTTTTACAACCTTTGTTACACGGCTGATTTGAACAACTTGTTCAGACCATTCAGAAGCTGGTTTTTCTTCTTTTGTTTCAATTTTTTTCTTTCTGCCTCTTGATTTCTTAGCAGGTTTTTCGGTTGCAACTTCTGCTGTAATATCTTCAACAGTTTCAGTAGCTGCTTCTTGTGAAGTTTCTACAACTTCAACTTCTTTCTTTTCTTCTTCAGTCATTTTATACCTTTCTGATTTCTAAGTGTACTACGTTACATTTAGCCTTTATTTGTTTCTAAATATACCAACAATAGACCAATTAAGGTCTTCGGTAAATTATTTAGAGGTTTTACTTTTCTGACTTCTTTATATTATCTGAAACACACCATATTTTCAAGTCTTATTGTTAATCTATGTAACATTTTTTTTATTTTTTGAAATAGTATTAAATAAAAAAACTTTATTCTTATATAAACACGTAGTGAAGTGTACTTATATTGAGGTAGAGATGAACTTTAATAAAGATTTAATTCACAATCTTGAGGGTAAGAATATCTCAAGAACAATATCTGGAGTAAAATCGACAGTTGAAAAAGTTGCCGATGAACTTGCTGCCGGTACAAGTAAAGATATTTCAAAAGGTGTTGCCGCAGAAGAATCAATGGGGCGTGCTTCTTTTTCTATGTTGAATAAAGTTTCTCAACATGAATTATCACAAAAAGTCGATACTCTTATTAAAAATTTAGGTTTTTCCGATGGCTACTATGTTAAAAGTTTAAAAGATTCTTGTAGTAATACTGATGGTACTTTAAATGAAAAATTCGTATCATTAGCAGAAAAATTTTATAAATTGGCTGATAAAAAAGATGAAAAATTGAAATTCGTTTGGGAAGGATACATTGCAAAAATGGTTGAGCAATGTAAAAATCCTGACGGTACAGTTAATAAAGAAGTTAAATCTTCCGTAGAACAATTGTTAAATCATGATAAAGTTTCAGTTCGAGGTATTCCTGATATTATAGATGGGTGTACGAATTTGAAACGAACACGTGATGGTCGTTTTGCAAAAGAGTTTGATAAAGCAACATTTGATAAATTTAGTGATTTTATGGATATAAATGGTAAAACTATGTTTGAACAAGATGATGTTTTTACATTATATCTTGGAAGAACGTTAAAAGGTTGCAGGCGTGAACGTGGTCAACGACAACAGGGTGAAGATATTTTAGTCGATAATGTTGCATTCAATTTTGCTAAAAAATTGTATGAACAGGGCGAAGATATTTTAGATATGGAAATGTTTTTACATTCATTTAATACATATAAAGAAGAAGTTGTTAATGGTTCAAAACAATATTTTTCTAGTGGCTTTGAATTTAATCCTAATTTAAATGAGCCTTGGGCAAAAAAAATGCTTGCAAGTTTAAAAGAATCAATTGGTAGTGAAAAAATTATTGATGCTTGTAAAGTCGATGGCAAAGATAATTTTCATAATATTTTAGTTGCTGATACATTGAAAAAAGATGCTGGCTTATATAATAAGAATGGTTGGGGTTGGAATAGTGATGCAGAAAGTATTATTGAAAAGTTAAAAAATGAAAATGGTATTATTCCAACAGATAAAATTACATATTTTTGTAAACCATCAGAAAGTTCGCCATTTAGTCGTGCTTATGATATAAATGCTTGTACTAACAAAAATGGTACTGTAAATGGTATTATTTATGATAAAGTTCGACAAGGTGAATTGGGTTATAAAAATTTGGATTTATGTCGTGTTAATGGTGAAATTAACTATGATAATGTTGATGTTTTAGAACATATGCAAAAAACTGTTTTGCCAAACGGACAGAAATATTATGATTATCAAGAACAAGAAGTTTTTCAACTTTTAAAAAATAAAGATGGTGTTGTTGATAAAAAATTGTTAGCACCATTAGATGAATTGGCTGAAATTACCCATTTAGCACCGCAAGATTTAAAGGATTGTCTTACTGTAAATGGCGATGTTGATAGAACTTTATTTGATTTGAAAAAATATATAATAAAACGTAATGGTTATCTGAATACTGTGTTACCGTCTATTTGTAAAAAAGAAGATGGTTCTGCAAATCTTCAAGGTATAAATGCTGTAAAATCTATGATTGATGTTGGATTAAGTGGAAATCAAACGGTTTTGCGTACTTTTGAAAATAAGTCAAATTATGATTATAAAGGTTTAAATGATTTTATACAAGTGTATTCTAATGCTGATAAGCAATATAGAGAGAATGCTTTAAATTTGTCAATCGTTGGTGAGTATTTATCTGCGAATAATGATACGAGAACTGTTGATATAGATTTATTTAAATCGTTATTAGATACTATGTCAAATCCGGAAATAGCACCTTTGATGAAATCTCGTACTAATTCTTTAATTGTTAAATCAAAAACTAACCCAATAAGTTATTCTAGATATAAATCTGATGATTATTTTATGTTTTCATATATTCCCAAAAGAGATATTGAAACTTTAGAAAAGAATGGTTATTCTGCAAGATTTTTTAGAGAATTGGGGAACGATAAAAAATATTTTGTAGAAACTCCAAAAAATATTACAGCAAAATTTGATAAAGATTTTGTGAATGGTGATGCACTTGAACGTAATCTTAAATTTGTTCAAGTAGTAGATGATGTAGAATCAACGTATTCACGTAGTGAATTATCAGAAGATATTTCTAATATTTTAGGGAAATTACCCGAAGATAAAAAGGACGTTATTACTAGAGCATTTAAAATAGAATTTGGTGAACATGGTATTGAGGGCTTTCCTCAAAGATTTGATTTGGATACGGTTGCTCCAACTGGATTTGAATCAGAATTTAAGAGTTTAAATTCTTTGATTAATAAATTCTATTCATCAGAAATTAAAACAAGTAATCCAGAATTAAAAACAGTTATTGAAGAATTATCTAATGGTTTTCCGGAATTTAAAATGTTAATAGGTAAAACTAATGATGCTGGTGAAAGAGTGGATTTAAAAACTATTCAAGATTTGAAAACTTTAATATCAACTTCTGAATATCAACAATTATCGCCAGAAGATAAATCTGTAGCCAAAATGACAGTATTATTGAAGAATATTGAAAATGTCGATTCTAAACCAAATGTTTTAAAAAAATCATATAGTACTGATAATGACGGGTATGAAGTTAAAATCAATGCTGGTTGGAAAAAATCTGCAGAATATGCAAATGCTATTTTAGATAGATATAATATGTCAGAAAAAGATAAGTATAGGACAATTCAACTGTTAAATGATGTTGGTTGGTCAAAAAAATTGGCGAAAGGTGAATTAACATCTTTTGATATTGCAATAAATCAGCGTTATAAAGGTGATGATGTTGTATCTCCTTTGGTCGAAAAAGTTTTAACTGGTGAATGCAAGTTTGATAAGTCTGCAGTAGCACAAGAAGTTAAAAATATTCGTAAAAATCAAGAAGTGTTGTTAACTTCAAAATTGGCCGATTTTGAACCTTATATTGAAACAACTGTTGTTAATGGTAAAGAACTTAAATATGTAGATTTAAATAGACCAGAATTGAAAAATAAACCTATTCTTGCTCATTTTTTAGGTTATGACTCAAAATTCCATACTTATAACATGTTAAAGAATAAGGCCTATCGTTCATCATTTTCTGCTTCAATAGTTAATGCTAATGAAAAAAGTAGTTGTTTTGCAGGACGTAATGAGGGTATCGTATTTGATTTTGATAATGTTAATGTTGCAAATGTTCATTGTATAAATATAGAATCAGGTTTTGGTAAACAATATGAACATTTAAAGGAGTCAATGAAATCTAGATATCATAAAGACATAAAAGAAACTGTTATGAAAGAATTAAATTTATCTGAAGATGAATATGGAGAATTGATGGATAAAATTATTCATTCTGATGGTACAAAAGATATTACTGATTGTGTTATTAATGGCAAAAAATTATCCAGAACTGATATTATACTTGCTCATGAATTAGGTGTTTCTAAAATTGCAAATTCTCGAAATCAAAACGAAACAACCGTTATGAATGCCAGACCAGTTGCTTCAATTGCTATTGGCGAAAGTTTAGACGATTGTAGTGTTTATAATGCTGTCGCAATGGCACTATATAATGATATACCGTTATTATTTAAGAAAATTTCTAGGGCATAACAACTAAGAAAGATTTAAGTTTTCTGCCAGTATTGTCATCTTTTGTGCCAATAGAAGTTACGTGTATTTCATCTTTATAATCAAGAGAAGTAGAACTTCCGCCGTCAAAAGCCATGGCTTTTTCCATTCCGTAGTATTTACATAAATCTCTTGCTTCATAAATAGTCATAGGGTGTTTATTTGTTACTACAAAAATATGTACATTGCCGTCTTTTATTCCTATTAGTGTTCTAGCAGTTTTTACAAGCACTGATGCAGATTGTCTTACGATTTTGCCATCGTTATTTTTTACAATAAAAAATTCATCTTCAAGTTTTAATTGTGGTAATAACATAGGACCAGCCTGAGCAGATGCAATAAGTCGTCCTTTGTATGCATCATTATGAGGAGCAATATCATAACAAGTTAAACCATTATGTAATGTTACTCTAAATTCTGTACGGTTAGATACTTTATCCCAATTATCCATAATTGTTTCATTAAAAACAAGGTTTTCATTTTCAATTGGGCTTTCTTGTAAAATTCCGTCATTGTAAACAAATGATATAGTTTTTTGATTTTTTGGATCAAAAAATCCTGCATTTACGGTTAATAGTGCTCCAAGTTCTTTATGAACTTCTTCATTTGTCATTAGTCTTTTCTTTGATACAAATTCTATTTTTGTACCTTCTGGAATAATTACATGATATATTCCATCAGAATATTCACAAGTTACGTCTTGTGCTTTGACATTGGTAATACTTAATAAACTAATAAATAGTAGTAATAATATTTTCTTTATCATTATAAATCCTTTGACTTATAGAATGCTACAATACAAGCAAAAAATGCTAATGGTGGGAATATTGCTGTTATAAAAGGTGGTAAAACTGACTTTTCAGCAAGTAAATCAAAGAATGGTAATGTAATATAATAAATAAATATTGAACCTATAGCAATTGTAAAACCAATCAATCTTTGTTCTCTTGGTTTGCTAAATCCTAGTAGACAACCCATAATTGCAAGTAACACACAAATAAATGGGTGGAAAAATCTTTGGAAAAATTTGTTTAACATTAGATTGTATGTTTCTTCATTACGTACCATTTTTAATAATTTTACGTACCTAAACAAATTAGCATTTGTTAGTTCTCTTTCTTTTTTTGTAGAGTAATTCATTATCGTATAAATATCATCTGCCAGATGACCATTTAAAACATTCATTTCGTTAATGTGGTTGATATTGTCAAAAATACCTTCTGAAGATATTTGATAATGTTTTATATCATATAATTCCCATCTATCATGGAAAAATTTACCTTTTTGAGCGACAAATATTTGTGATATGCCGTGCATATCGGTATATTTTGATTCTGAAAAATCTAAGACAATAACATTACTCATTTTAGTTTTGTTGTACTTTGAAACGATGATGCTCATTGCAGGTTTGCCAGATGGTTCTTTTTGAGTGTAGATATATTGTGAAACAGGATTTCTATCTTTTATTTCTGCTAGTATATCTGATGAATAAGGTACAAGTTTATCAATGGTTACAAAACATAAGATTGAAACTAATACACTTAAAAATAAAACTGGTCTAACTATTCTCCAAAAAGGAAGACCAACTGCTCTAAATATTGTTAATTCTGAATCTTTACTTAATTTATCAAATGTGAATAATGAGCCTAATAATAAACCAACAGGAAATGCTTTACTTAAAATTAAAGGCAATTGACAAGTTAGAACGAGAATTGCTGTTTTTATTGTATATTCACCTTCTAATGTCTTTTTTATGGTATTAAGCAACATTTCTGGTGCAATCCATACTACAGTGAATAGCAATATTGCAACGATTGTTGTTATTAATACTTGTTTGAATATGTACTTGTCGTATATAGTGATTTTCATTATAGTTGAAAATCCTTTCCTAAGTAAAATTCTTTAGCGACTGGATCAACCGCTACATCTTTACTTTTACCTTGAATTTTAATTTTACCGTCAAAAATTACATAAGCCCTATCGGTGATAGATAACGTTGCTTTAGGGTTGTGGTCTGTTATTAAGACACCTAAACCTTTTTCTTCTGATATTTTTCGGATATTGTCTTTAATTTCTCCGATAGCGATTGGGTCAATACCTGCAAATGGTTCGTCAAGAAGCATAAAATCTGGACTAGCAGCCAATGCTCTTGCAATTTCAACACGTCGTCTTTCACCTCCGGATAGAGCGACTGCAGGTGCTTTTCTTAATTTCATTACACCAAATTCTGTTAGTAATTCTTCCAATTTTTTTGTTTTTTCGCATTCAGTTAATTTTTCATTCATTTCAAGAACAAGTTTAATATTATCTTCAACATTTAGGTTTCTAAATATAGAATTTTCTTGTGGTAAATAACCGATACCTGCTTTTGCACGTTCATTCATTGGCCATTGTGTAATTTCTTGTCCATCTAACAATATTTGACCTTTGTTAGGTTTTACAAGACCTACAACCATGTAGAATGTCGTTGTTTTACCAGCACCGTTTGGTCCTAATAGACAAACTACTTCACCTTTGTTTATGTAAAAGGAAATATCATTTACAACACTTCTATCGCCATAAATCTTTACTAAATTCTTTGCATCTATTCTCATAAACTATTACCTCTTGAAATAATAATATTATTATACTCAAAAAATAAAACAATGTTAAAAATAAAACTATATTGTTATAAATTTGCAGAGATTATCATTTGATGTATAATTTACATGTAGTTTAGTGAAGTGAGGGAAGAATGAAAGAAAGTTATTTTCCACAGGAATTAGAAAAAAGATGGCAAAAGTATTATGAAGATAATAATACTTTTAAAACATATAATGATAGTGATAAACCTAAATATTTTGCTTTATCAATGTTTCCATATCCATCTGGTAAACTCCACATGGGGCACGTTAGAAATTATACAATTACAGATGTAATTGCTCGTTTTAAGAAAATGAATGGTTTTAATGTTTTGCACCCAATAGGTTGGGATAGTTTTGGTCTACCTGCTGAGAATGCAGCAATGCAGCATGGTGTTGATCCGGCAAAATGGACAGATGAAAATATTGCTTATATGACTGGACAATTAAAAAGATTAGGTCTTTCTTATGATTGGGATAGAGAAGTTACTACTTGTAAGGAAGAATATTATAAATGGACTCAGTGGTTGTTCATTCAATTGTATAAAAAAGGTTTAGCATATAAAAAAGAAGCCGCAGTTAACTGGTGTGACAAGTGTGGTACTGTACTTGCAAATGAACAAGTTATCGATGGCAAATGTTGGAGATGTGATAGTGTTGTAGAAAAGAAATATCTTTCTCAATGGTTCTTCAAAATTACAGAATATGCTGATACATTATTGAAAGATTTAGATTTGCTTGATGGTTGGGGTGATAATGTTAAAACTATGCAAGCCAATTGGATTGGTAAATCTAAGGGTGCTATTTTTAGATTTAAAGTTGTAGATGCACCAAATGGTGAAGAATTGGAAGTTCCTGTTTATACAACTAGACCTGATACTGTTCATGGTATCACTTATCTTGTTGTTGCACCTGAATATAAAGATATTGATAAATTAACTACTCCTGAAAATAAAGAAGCAGTTGAAGAATATAGAGCAAATGCTCGTAAGATGTCTGAAATTGAACGTCTATCTACGGAACGTCCAAAAACAGGCGTTCCATTAGGTACTCATTGTATAAATCCATTTACTGGTGAAAAATTCCCATTGTGGACTGCAGATTATGCTCTTGTTGAATATGGTACTGGTGCTGTTATGGCAGTTCCTACACACGATACAAGAGATTTCGCTTTCGCTAAAAAATACAACTTACCAATGAAAGTTGTTATTACAAATCCTGAAAATCCATCTGATTGTAAAGACGCTGCTTATACAGATGAGGGTGTTTTAATCAATTCAAATGAATTCGATGGTATGAAAAATACAGAAGCAAAAGAAGCCATTACTCAAAAAGCAGTTGATGGTGGATTTGGTGAGTTTAAAACACAATATAGGCTTAGAGATTGGTTGATTTCTCGTCAAAGATATTGGGGTGCTCCAATTCCAGTAGTTTATTGTGATAAATGTGGTATTCAACCTGTACCAGAAGATCAACTTCCTGTTAAATTACCAAAAGATGTTGATTTCTCTGTTGTAGGTAAATCGCCAATTACAACATCTCCAACATTTAAAGATACAGTTTGTCCAGTATGTGGTGGTCATGCCGTTAGAGAAATGGATACAATGGATACATTTGTATGTTCAAGTTGGTATTACTTGAGATATGCTGATGCAAGAAATGCTGAAAAATGTTTTGATAAAGATTTAGTTAACAAGTGGTTGCCGGTTGACCAATATGTCGGTGGTATAGAACATGCTATTCTTCACTTGTTATATTCAAGATTCTTTACTAAGGCATTAAGAGATTTAGGTTTACTTGATTTTGATGAACCATTCAAAAACTTGTTAACTCAAGGTATGGTTTTAAAAGATGGTGCTAAAATGTCTAAATCTAAGGGAAATACGGTTGATCCTGATGAAATATTCGAAAATTATGGTGCTGATACTGCAAGATTATTTATTTTATCTGATAGTCCACCAGCACGTGATTTTGATTGGTCAGATGCAGGTGTAGAAGGTTGTTATAAATTCTTAAACAGAGTATGGAGATTAGTATCTTCTAATCAAGATAATATTTCTCTTGATTATAAATTGCCTGAAACACTTACAAAGACAAATGATGATTTAGTTCGAGTTGTTCACATGGCAATTAAGGCTATAACTAATGATATTTCAAATGACTTCCAATTTAATACTGTAATCTCTAGATATAGAGAGTTGACTAATGCCATATACGATTGGGTTGGTACAAAGAAACAATTTAATGATGAAGATAAGAATGTGTTGAGTTTTGCTATAACTTCATTGATTAAATTGATGTCACCAGTTACAGTATTCATGTCAGATGAAATATGGAAAGAACTTGGTGCAAAAAATTCTATTCATGATGAAAAATGGTGTGAATATGATGAAAATCTTGCAAAAGCAAGTTCTGTAACTTTGGTTGTTCAAGTTAACGGTAAAGTTAAAGATAAAATTGAAGTTGATGCAGGTTTAGACAATGAAAACTTGAAATCAATTGCAATGGATAGTCAAAAAATTAAAGATTTAATAGCAGGCAAAACAGTTGTTAAAACAATTGTTGTACCAAAGAAATTGGTAAATATTGTTGTTAAATAAATTATATAATTTGATAATGAATAAGGGGTGAAATTTTTCACCCCTTATTTATTTTGTATATTCTATAAAAATATCGTGTTCTAGTTTTTTTATGGTTTTAACTTTGTATTCTTTGCATTCGGTAATAAAATTTATATTGTCACCGTTAAAACAAGATTTACTATTGTTGTCGTTTGTTATTTTAGGTGCAATAAATTGATAGAGTGTATCAACTAGGTTTTCTTTTATAAAACTTCCACTTAGTGTGCCACCACTTTCTACAAATATTGATGTTATTCTTTTCTCAAATAATTTTGAAAGTAAGTCTTTTAAATCAATATTGTTATTTGAAACTTTACATTTCAAAAATTCTACATTACTTGGGATAGATATGTTTTCAATATTTTTATTTTCATCGATTGCAATGATTATATGTCCATTTTTGTAAATTTCTGAATTAAAGTTTGTTCGTAAACTCTTATCTAAAATGATTTTTGTTTTATGCAACATTTGTGGATTGTCTTTAATTACTGTTTCAGCACTTGTTAAAATTGCAGAATATTTTTTCCTTAATTTTTTACCGTATAGTCTGGATTTGTTAGAAGTTATCCATTTTGAATCGCCATTGTGTGTTGCGATTTTTCCGTCTATTGTAGTAGCTGTTTTTAGTGCAACAAAAGTCCTTTTTTCTTCAATGTTGGTAAAAAATATTTTATTTAATTCTTTGCATTCTTTTTCTAATACACCTGTGACAATTTCAATATTTGCATCTTTTAATTTTTTTATGCCACCACCATTGACTTTGGGATTGTTATCTTTGCAACCAATTACAACCTTTTTTAGTTTTCTTTCAATTATTAAATCTGCACAAGGTGGAGTTTTCCCATAATGTGAGCAAGGTTCTAAGTTTACAATTAGTGTACCGTCTTTTTCTTCACCATTTTTAAGTTTTAAAAGTGCATCTCGTTCTGCGTGATTTTTACCATATTTATGATGATAACCAGTCGAAATTATTTCGTTATTTTTGTTTAATATAATACAACCAACCATAGGATTAGGTGCAGTGTTACCTTCTCCTTTTTTTGCTAATTGTATGCATTTTTTCATAAGTTTTTCATAATCTGCCATATTTGTATTTTAACCTAAAAAATGGTAATATTTAAGAGGTAAGTTTGTAGTGATAAATAATATTATAATACGAGGTTAGAATGAATATTAAATATTTAGGTCATAGTGCGTTTGAGATAGACACAAATGGTTATAAAATTTTGATAGATCCATTTTTGGTAAAATGTCCAGATTATGATTATTCAAAAACAACAGATATTTTTGTAACTCATGGACATGCTGATCATTTAGGCAAAGCACCACAAATTGCAATGAAAACTGGGGCAGTTATTACAGCAGTTTTTGAATTGGCAAAATATTGCTCAAGATATGGTGTTAGTGTTAATGGTATTTCATTAGGTGGTTGGGTAAATTATGAATGGGGTAGAGTAATTGCTTTACCTGCGTTTCATTCTAGTTCGGCTGATGATGGTACTTATACTGGCTGTCCAGTAGGATTTTTATTTGAGATTGAGGGAAAAAGAATCTTTCATGCCGGAGATACGTGTTTAAATTCGGAAATGAAAATATTAGCAGAAGTTTATAAACCTGATATTGTTATGTTACCTATTGGAGGACATTTTACAATGGATATCGAAAATGCAGTAATTGCAGCAAAATGGATTGATGCAGATATTGTTATTCCAATGCATTATAATACGTTCCCACAAGTTGAAGCGAATGTTGATGAATTTAAAAAGATGATTTCTGATATTGGTAAGAAACCTGTTGTATTAAAGATAGAAGAGGCGATTGAAGTATAAGTTAAGTATGGGCTTTAATATGAAAAAAAAATATATAATTTCTTTGTTATTATCGTTGGTAATGTTTTCAGGTGTTGTTGGTGCTGAAACATTTGATTATCTTGAAGAAGAACCATTTGATGTAGTATTTGATTTAACAAATGATGATGTTAATGAAATTATAGATGAACAGTTATTCTTTTATTTTTTAACCTATGATAAAAATAAAGAATTTTCTGTAAATAATAGTTATTCATATTTAAAGAGTTTTGAAACATTATCAAAAGGTTCAAAACAAATTGAAGAAGTTTTTAATAACAATAAAATTTTAACAAAAAATGTTTCACAAAAAGAAAAAAATATTACAAAAACAGATACAGTTAATAAAAAAAATGAAGTTATTCCAAAAGAGATAAATTTAGAATTATCAAAAAAAGAAATTGCAAATAATGTTGTTGTTCAACAAGAACAAATTAAACATGTAAATTCAAAAAATGTTGAGAAAAAAGTTTTAAAAGAAGACTTAAACAATATGATGAAAGATGGCATTACTGCCAGTTTGTTAGATGAATCTATTGAAAATTCTAATGCTGTATATAGAACTGTTAACAAGTCAGAAACACCTAGTATTTCTGCAAAACAAGAAGAAAGTAAAACTGAAAAAGTTGTAGAAGAAAAAGTTGTTTCTGTTCAAAAAGATAATTCAGAAAATGTAGAAAAGAAAGAAGTTACACCTAAAATAACCAAAGAAGAAGTTGAAAAAAAAGATGAACAACCTAAAGTCTTAGATGACAATTTAAATAAAGTTGTAGTACCTCAAACTGAAAATGTTGTTGATATATATAAAGACAAAGATATAGTTGCAATAAATGAAAAAATAAATAAAGATAATACAAATTTATCTTTGTATTATAAACGTGCAACAATTTATATGCAAAAAGGACTATATTTAGATGCAATAAAAGAATTTAATTTTGTATTAGATTATAAACCAATGCATGAGGGTGCATATTTTAATCGTGCTATTTCAAAATATAGAATAAACGATACAAATGGTGCATTAGATGATTTAAGAAAAGCAATTGGTATAAAACCGTCTGATTATGCATATATTGCTTGTGGAAATATTAAATCTGAATATTATAATGATTATAATTCTGCAATTGAAAATTTTACAAAGGCAATAGAGTTAAATCCTAAATCGAAAGAGGCTTTCTATAATAGAGGACTTTCCTATATGAAGTTAGGAAAGTATTTGGAAGCAAAAGAAGATTTTAATAAAGTATTAACGTTTGTTCCAAATGATGTTGATACAAATACAAATTTAGGATTGATTAATGATAAATTAAAGGATTATAAATCTGCTATATATCATTATGATAAAGTTCTTACAGGTACATCTGCTGATTACAAAATATATTTTGCAATTGGTGTTGATTGTATCAATTTAAAAGATTACCCAAATGCTATAGTTGCATTTTCTAAATGTATAGAATGTGATAATAAGAAAAAAGATGCATATTATAACAGAGGATTAGTTTACGAAAAATTAGGTCAAACTAAAAATGCAGAAAATGATTATACAAAAGCATTAGAGTTAGATAGCAATTATGTGAAATGTTATAATAGTCGTGCTGTTTTAAAAATGAATAATTCTGATTTTAATGGGGCAATTGAGGATTATAATAAGGCTCTTGTCTTGTCGCCACGTTCCTCTGAAATTTATTATAATAGAGGTATAGCAGAATATAATGCTGATAGATTGCAAAATGCATTGGCAGATTTTACAAAAGCAATTTCTATTGCTCCAGATAATGCAAAATTTTATTATAATAAAGCCGTTGTAGAAGAACAGTTGAAAAATTTTAAAGCAGCAATTTCGAATTATACAAAGGCTATAGAATTTGATGCAACTTGTTATCAAGCATATATTGGTAGAGGATTGATATATTCTCGACAAGGTAAACTAAAATTAGCATTGGCTGATTTAGATATGGCTATAAAAATTAATCCAAAAGATTCTAATACCTTTTATAATAAGGGTTTAATATATTATCAACAAACAAATTATAAAGAGGCATTAGATTGTTTTAATAAAACAATTGAATTGAATGTTAATCATATTGGGGCATTAACAAATAGAGGTGCGATTAGATATATTTTGAAAGATTATAAAGGAGCAATTGAAGATTGTTCAAAAGTAATTGATGTTGATAATAATTGTGAAAATGCATATTTTAATAGGGGTATGGCATATTTAATCTTACAGAATTATGAAAAAGCACACGTTGATTTTACAAGGGCCTATGATATAAACCCTAAAAATGAAGAAGCACGTAGATATATGATGTATACTAAAAAAATGATGATAAATTATAAAGATGTTGTATAAGGAAGATTATGAAAATTGCAGTAGTTTTAAATAAATCAATTTCAGAAACAAAAATAGTTTTAGAACAAATAGTAACCAAATTTGAAAAGTCTGGTCTTGATTATGAAATATTAGATATCGATAAATTAAAGACTGGTTATAATTTTGTTTGTGCTGTTGGTGGTGATGGGACAATGCTTAAAACTTCTCGATTTTTTGCGAAAACGGGCACTCCTGTAATGGGTATAAATTTAGGTAGATTGGGCTTTTTATCTCTTATAACTCCTGAAGAGATAGATGCTATGATAAGAATGATAGAAACAAATGATTATGTAGTACAAGAACGTATAATGTTGAAATCCTCAGGTTGTATGGCTTTGAATGATTTTGTAATAAAGGGGCATTCTTTAGTTAGAACATCAAAATTTAATTTATTTATAAATGAAAAATTGGTTAGTGAATATATTGCAGATGGTCTTATTATTTCAACTCCAACAGGTTCAACCGCTTATGGGTTATCTGCAGGAGGTCCAATATTATCACCCGTATTAGAGGCATTTGTTATTGTGCCTATTTGTGCTCATACAATGACGGCTAGACCATTGGTTATACCATCTTCTGAAAAAATTTCTGTTAAAAGTGTTGATGAATTCTTAGATGTATCTTGTGATGGACAAGAAACTGTTACTAATGTGAAAGAAGTTAATATTGAATTGTCAGAGTATAAAGCAAAATTAGTATTCCCTAAAGATGAAAATTTTTATTCTATTTTAAGAAATAAATTACATTGGGGTGTTTTCCCAGGATGTAAGACTTTGTAAATTTATCTAAATATTATTCCATCTAGTTCTATTTATATCTAATTGGCTAATATCTTTTTTATTTTATAACGATAATATATAAATAAAGGAGGATTTATGGCTAGTATATGTGTTTCACCAATTAGTGAATTGAAAGAATTAAATGATGTTTTTATAGAGTTGACAGAAAAAAATTGTAATAAACGTTGTAAGGAATGTTTTATAAATTTTCCATTTTCAAAAAGTGTAAAAGATTTTATTAAATTAGATTTGGTAAAAAAATCATTAGAACAATTGAAAGAAAATAATTTGAATTGTATATATTTAACAGGTGCTGAGCCAATGACTCACCCAGATTTTAATACGATTTTAAGAATTTGTTTGAAAAAATCTAATGTATGTATTTTTACTAATGCTACATTTATTAATGAAAAAAAAGCAAGATTTTTGAAAAATGTTGAAATGGAATCTAATAATCAAATATTATTTAAAATATCATTTGCTCATTTTGATGAGATGAAAAATGATAGTATTCGTTTTAGGGGTTCGTATCGCCAAAATATGTTTGCATTAAAATGTTTAGATAAATATGATTTTACTAATATTATTTGTGTTTCAAATTATTATAAAGAAGAACATAGCAAAATTATTTCTGCTTTTCAACAGCAATTGATTGATAGTGGAATAGAAAATGCCATTATTCAAATTAATGAATGGTGTGATGGTAGTATATCAGAAATTTCTGATATCCAAGGTAGTTTTGATTGTATGACAAGTAGAACATTGACAAGAAATGGTATATTTTCGTGTCCATTTTTAGCAAATGATTATAGAGGTAGAATGGGAAGTGATTTTACAGATTTTTCTAAAAGTGTTCGCTTAGAAACTCCATATTGTTCGTCTTGCATAAAAAACAAAGAAAAAATGTTTAGTGTTGATATTGATTGGTAATGACAATATAGCAGAAGGGGATATTTTATCTCTTTCTGCTATATTATAAAACACATTTTATCGCTTCTATCATAGATGATGGATTTGCAATATTTTTACCTGCTATATCAAAAGCAGTCCCGTGTGACGGAGATGTTCTTATAATATCTAATCCGATAGTCATGTTTACTGTTTTGTCACTAGCAACAGTTTTTATTGGGATAAGTCCTTGATCATGATACATTGCGATATAACAATCGTAAGGTGCATTTTGATTATTGAAATAATTCTTTGCTGCATCAACAAACAATGTATCTGATGGCAATGGTTTTGTTATATTGATACCTTTTTTATGTAATTTTTCTACTGCAGGTATAATTGTTTCTATTTCTTCTGTTCCTAATATTCCACCTTCTCCGGCATGAGGATTTAGTGAACATAGAGCAAAATTAGGTGTTTGAATTTTATAATGTTGTTTGAAAAATTTATTTAATCGAAGAACTTTTTCTATAATCAAATCTTCAGTAATATTTATATCTTTTAAAGCACAATGTCTTGTTAATAATAAAACATTAAATCCTTTTGATACAAATAGCATTTCAGCCTTTTGATTATCGTGTGCAAGATAATGTTCAAGTACTTCTGTTTGTCCATTAAACTTGTGTCCTGCATGATAAAATGCTTCTTTTGAAATAGGTGCAGTAACGATTGCTTTTGGTTTTATCTCGCAAGCCATTTTTAAGCAATTGAACGAAAATTCTCCAGATTCTTTTGTTAATTGTCCGTATTCAACTTGACCATTAAAATCTATGTCAATAATTTCATATTTATTGTTTAGTTTGTCGTATGTTTCAAAATTTTGTTTATTTGTAATTATTACAATTTTATCATTGGGAATATTAAGGTTGTTCAAGGCTTTGATTGTTATTTCAGTGCCTATGCCATTAATATCTCCGGTTGTAATTGCAATTTTATTCTGGTATTTGTTCATGTTTTTCTATGTATTTCAATATTTCAATAAGTGTTTTAGGATTACCAAGATTACCTGATTTTGTAATAATCCATTGGTTTTTGTAATCTACACAAAGAGCAATTGCAGGTGCAACTTCATCTTTCATAATCAGTTCTTTCGCTGATATTGCATTACAACATTTGTAAGATGTTTCACCACCAAGTGTGATTAAAAGTACTTTTATTTTATCTGTAATTGCTTTTGTTAACTCTGCAAGATAATCTGTAATTTTGCTTGCTAAATTTGCTCTTGATAGTTCACCTCTTAGTGAATCGTCAGAGAAACCGTCAAAGTTTTCTAATAATTTAGAAGAATGTATAACAACTGTATCACCACTAGATAGTTGGCTTACTATATCATTCACAAAATCATCATTTATTCCATTTAACACCATTTCAACAGTCAAAGGTAGTGTATGGATATTATCAAAATCATAAGTTTTGTCTAATTGTTCAATTTGATTAGAATTTATTTGTGTAGCACTACCAGATATTATTAAATTAGGCATTTGAGGCATAATAATTTGTTCGTTTTTTTCTGTTATATCATCTTCGGGTAGCCACAATTTTGCTAAAATACTACCAGTGGCAGCAGTTCCTGCAGGTAGTATTTTATAGTTAGATTTATTAATAGCAAGTACAACTTGTTCAATATCAACAGCACTTGCAGAATCTGCAATTATGAGTTTCTTACCTTCTTTTATAAGTTCATTTATTTTTATAAGAATTGGACCTGCACCATTCATAATAGTTTTTAGTCCAATTAATCCAACTATATTTTGTTCATCTTCTTTTAATTGGTTTTTAAAAAGAGATGGAACGTAAGACTCTGTAATAGGTGAATGTGGATCCCTAGCCATTTCTGTACGACCAATTGGAGTACCTTTTGATAAATGGTATCCACCTACAGTAATTCTACCTTCTGATGGAAATGCTGGTATAATAATTGCTGCATCATAGTTTAGAGTTTTAACCATAGTTAAGGTTTCTCTTGCAATGTTTCCTCTAAGAGTAGAATCGATTTTTTTATAAAAATATTCAAGATTAAGATTTTTATTTAGGTTTTCAATAGTTTCAAGTACTCTTGCTTCTGCTTGTTCAGCAGAAATGTTTCTTGACTCGGTTGAAATAGCCCAAATTTCAGTGCTTAAATCATTTTCTGGAGGTATTGAATAGTCTAATAATATTTTAGTTTTTGCATTACATTTTTTGAATTGTAATGCTGTATCATTGGCACCTGTTAAATCATCGGCTATAATACCAACTAAATTAGAGATTATCATTATTCTGCGTCTTTCTTTGAACCTAATAGTTTAATATTTGTAGCAGTTACAATGTATGATTGTCTGCTTTCACCTGCTTGGTCTGTCCAGTTGCTTGTTCTGATACGACCTTCAATTGCTGCTAATCTACCTTTTTTTAAGTAGTTGCTAGCAAATTCTGCTTGTTTATCCCAAACTTCAATGTTGAACCAATCAGTTACTTCTGAAGATGTTTTGCTATCCCATCTATTTACGGCAAGAGAAAATGTTGCTCTTGATTTACCTGATTCATAATATTTGATTTCAGCATCTCTGCCTGCTCTACCTACTATAACAACTGTGTTCATTTTTACTCCTTAATAATCTGTTTAGTTATATTGTATCATGTTAAATATTTTTCTAAATTTATTGTAAAATTTTGTTAAATAATAGCAAATATTTTTTAGTTTATGTTTTTTTATATGTGTGTAGTTAAAAAAATCAGGTGTGCCATGGCTATTACATTTTGTAGTTTAGATTCAAATAAACAAGTTAATTCAGTTAATGAAAATTCTTCTGGTGTTAAAGAATCAACCAAATTAGAAAGAGCAAATTTAGAAGAAAAACCAGATGTAGCAGAATTTTCTAAAAAAGAAGATAAGAATGAAAAAACTTCTTTATGGCAAGGTTTCAAAAATGGTTATACTTCGTTTAAGAAATTTTTAATTACATCTGCTGAATATACAAAAGGTACTTTAAAAGGTCTTGTATATGGTGGTGTTACTGCATTAACAGTGGTTGGAGCAGATGCTCTTAGGAGTGTTGCTAAAAAATCAGAAAAAACATTATCTACAAAAGGAAAAGTTTTTGCTGGTGTTGCTGGTGTCGCAGTTTTTGCATTGAATGTGTTTAAGGCAAATTTGAATGCTAATTCTAAAAAAGCAGATGTTGACCATAGATGGCAAACTGGTCATAATAGGGTATAGTTCATGAATTCAGGCATGTCTGTTAATAATGCTCCTAATTTTGGTGCATCTTATCATACTTATTTTTATACAACAGACGGCAGACGTATAGTGTCTGAGCAGAATATGAAAAAATGTTTGCATTATGTTGAATCGCATTTGAATGGTTCAAAGAGGGTTAAAAATTATAATCATGATTTGATTGATACAATGAAATTTGGTCAAAAATTACCAGATGGTACTCGTCGTGGTGGTGATGCGGATTATTTATATATTTCAAAAATAAGGGCTGTTTTTGATAAAACAAAGAAAAAAGTTCAAGGTTTTGTTAATATCGTGACAGGTAAAGATGTTGACCTTGTTAATGAAAAATTTGGAAAACCAATTGGTCGAGCAATTCGTGAAAGTAAAGAAAAAACAGGTTTTATGAGGTCTTTTGAAACAAAAGATGCACTAAATCGATATTCAAAACTTGCACCTAAGTTTGCTGAATCAAAAGCCGTTTATAAAGATGGCGAACGACAAGCATTTGGTATATGTTTTACACCTGTATATAACAAGAAAACTGGTGAATTAAAGGAATTTAAATATCATCATTCAGGTTTCTTTGATGAAAGTAAAGTTAAATAGCAGAAAAACCAAAATTATTGAAATTTAAATCCATATTTTTGTCATAAGGTTTGTGAATTTTTTTGTTATAGTCTTCCATTTTTGTTTGAATTTCTTTTGGTGCTTTGTTTAATTCAAGAGGGTGTTTTGTGAAATAACCATTCAATAGTGTTGCACTCATGCCAGTTTCTTTATCCATAAACTTACGTAAAGTTTCACTACCACCAATGTATGCTTCACATTGTCTATCTGGTTTCATTGCTTTGAAATAGTTTTTAATTTTTACTTGTATATCTCGTGGAATATTGTCGAAGTTTTCAACAACATCACTTAGTGCTTGACCGATAGATTTATTTTTTAAATCATTAAATTTTCTTTTTAATGATTTTTGTATGTTTGCAAGTTTTTCACTTTCATCATTTGTCACAAGATATTTGTTGTCATTGCGTGATGATTGAATAGGGTTTGTTGTATTTGAAGATGTGTATGAATTTGATGCTTCCCTGATTTTTGCAATTCTTTCTGCTTCAGGAGTATTGTATGTTGCTTGAGAAATAACTCTTTGTTCTGGAACGGGTGCTTCTTTTGTTTCGTTTTTACCTGATGTTCGAGAACCACCTTGTTGAGATTGAATAGTTTCAATAGCAGTTTTTACGGCATTTTGAATGGTTGTTTTTGTTGCACCATCTGGCATGTTTTCAATAACATCATCAGCAACTTCTTTGATAAAATCGGCTTTATCTGAGTTATTTGTTATTAATGTTTGTATTGCATCTTCTGAACCAGTTTCTAAAATTACTTTTGTTGCAATTATATCGGCTTCTTCATTACCTTGATAGAAACCATAAGCTTTTGCATCAGCAGCAATAGTTTTTGCTGTTTTAGCTTCATATTCGGTACCTTTTAATTTGCTTAAACCAAGAGAAGTTACGAATGCTTTGACATTAGGTTCATCTGTAATTAAGTTGTCACTCATAGCTTGAACCATTGCTGCAAGGTATTCAGTATTTTCGCCTTTTTCAGTATCAACGTTTAAAGATACAATGGTACCAATATATTTTTGTTTGATTGCGGCTTTTGTGAAGTAATCAAGTTGTTCTTCTGTAAGATTTCCGACTAAGCCTAATTGTTCTTTTTCATAGTCGGTATATTCACCTTTTTTTAATCGTTCATATTGCGTTCTATAAGAATCGCCTTGTTTGTTCGATACTTCCTTATCATAACTTTCTTTTAATTTTTTATATACGAATTTACCAAATTCTTTTGGTTCTTGTTTTATTTGCTCAACACTTTCAAATCCAGCTTCTTTTAAGTCTTTTGCTGTAATATTATGCTTTTTGAATAAAGTATCAAGTGCGTCTTTTGTAGTTTTATTGCTATAGGTTTTGTCCCACATAGCAGTATCACTGTGTTGAGCAATTTTATCTTTAACAAATTTAAAATCTTCAGGTTTACTTAAATCAAGTGATTGGAGTTTTTTCTTTTCTTCAGCAGATAATGTTTTTATGAACATTTTTTTATAATTAGAAAAATCTGCTCCTGAAATTTTCTGTTTATCTTTAGACATTTTATTAAATGTTTCTAGAGTTTCACCGCCAATTTTTTCAGCTTGTTCTCTAGTCATTCCATAAAATATTTTTGTTGAATGATGATGTTGATTAGTTTTAGATTTTTTATTACTAGAATTTGTATTGAAATTATCTGTAGATATTTTTACATTTGTAACTTTTAGTTGTTGTCCAACTTCAAGTATATTTATGTTTGAACCAATAGTATTTTTATTTGTTTCATATAAATCCATCATATCAAGACCGAAGTCTTGAGCGATTAAACTTAAAGAATCTCCTTTCTGTACTGTATATATTCCGCCTTGTGCAGTCCTTTTTCCTGATTTGCTACTTGGTACAGTATTATTTTGATTATTTACATAACTAGCATATTCTTTATCAGAGATTGTTCCATCTCTATCAGTATTAGCCCTGTTAAATTGGTCAAGTAGTCCTTGTTCTTTTGCTTGTGCCTCTGTCATTCCAACAAAAATTGTAGGTTTACCTTCAGGGTTCTTTTTTTGAACCTGTTGTGAACCATTTTCTGTTGGTCGTTGTGTATTTAGTTGTAATTGTTGTTTTACTTCTAAATCACTCATAATAAGCTCTCTAAATATAATACTTCATGTATATAAAGTATCTTAGAATGCCCTATTTTCAACATGTTGAAAAATCTTTACAAACTTAATATTTATATATCTTTTAAATATTCATTTAAGATTTCTTTTTGTTCATCTTGTATTTTTTGTATAAATTTCTTATCTTTTTTTATAATCTTTTTTGCTACAAATGCTGCTTCTGATGCGTTGGTTGTATGTATAACAAGTCCCTTATATTTTGGTGCAATCTTTATTGCAGTATGTTTTTTACTTGTTGTCGCTCCACCTATCATTAGTGCTGGTAGTTTAAAACCCTCTATCTCCATATCTTTTGCAATTTGTTGCATTTCTTCTAGTGAAGAATTTATTAGTCCAGAAAGAGCAATAATATCTGCATTTTCTTTCTTTGCAGTTTCTAATATTTTTGTAGAATCAATCATTATTCCCAAATCAATAACTTTAAAATTATGACAAGTCAAAACCAATGATAATATATTTTTCCCAATATCGTGAACATCTCCTTTTACTGTTGCAAGCACAATTTTGCCAATATATTTGTTTTGTGTCTTTAATTTTGTTTGAAGAATATCTATTGCTTTTTTCATTATGCGTGAACTTTTTACAACTTGTGGTAAGAACATTTTCCCTTCTGAAAAATAGTCATTAAGTATATTCATTTCTTCTAACAATATCTTTTCAATAATATCAACAGGTTTGTATTTTGTTAATGCTTCATATAAATCTGGTTTTATAAATTCGTCAGTTCCTTTTAATAGTGCATATTGTAATCTTTTATTAACAGGCAAAGTTCTCCATTCGCTGATTATATGATTTTCTTTTTTATTAGTCAAAATATTTTTGTTCGAATTGATGTATTCTATTAATTTATTTTGAGCATCTTTCGATTTGTTAAAAATAACATTTTCAATGAGTGACTTAATTCTTTTTTCAATGCTTTCATATTTCGGTAATTGTCTTGGACTTAAGATTCCCATTGATAAACCATTTTTAATAGCATGGTGTAAAAAGATGCTATGAATTATATCTTGAATTTTATCATTGCCGTTAAAAGCAAATGAAACATTGCTTATTCTACCCAGAAATAGTATATCTGGATATTTCTGTTTTAATATTTTTAATGCTTCTAAAAAAGAAATGGCGTTAGAATTCTGTTCTTTTATTCCGGTTGCAATTGGAAGAACATTTAAGTCGAAAATTATATCATTTGGGTTATAATTACATTTTTCTGTAAGTATTTTATAGGCTCTATCAATAATTTTTATTCTTTTATTTGTATTAGTTGCTGAACCTTGTTCATCACTAACATTTACAACAATAGATGAACCAAATTTCTGAAGTTCTATTGCTTTATTTATAAAATCTTTTTCGCCATTTTCAAGACTTATAGAATTAACAATTACTTTTGATTGAATACATTTTAGTCCAGTTTTTATTAAATTAAAATCTGTAGATGTAAGCATTATTGGAACTTGTGTTATATTTGGTTCTGTTGCGATTCTATTAAGAAATTTTTTCATTATTTCTTTTGTATTATATTGTTCAGAATCTAAACAAATTTCTATGATTTTTGCACCGTTTTTGATTTGTTTTTGTGCAATATTTATTGCTTTATCAAAATTGTTATTTAAAATAGCCATTCTAAAATCTTTTGAATTAGATATATTTGTGTTTTCTCCAATTTGTATAAATTCAGAATTGATTGTTAAAGGGGTTAATCCACAAAAATTGTGTTCTTGTAATTTCTTTTTGGTGGTTATTTCTCGTGGTTTGTAGTCTTTTAATAATTCAACAATTTCTTTTATATGCTCAGGAGTTGTTCCACAACAGCCACCATAAATGTTTATTATATTATCTGTTGCTAATTCTTTATATTCATTTGCCATTTGAATGGGTGATGTTTCATATTCGCCAAATTCATTTTGTAATCCTGCATTTGCATATATAGAAATTGCACAAGGTGCTATTTCTGCTAATTGTTTAATATGTGGTTTCATTTCTTCAATACCAAGTGAGCAGTTTAAACCAACACAAATTGGTTTTGCAAATTCAATGCTATAATAAAAGGCTTCTAATGTTTGTCCAGATAGTGTTCTTCCTGATTTATCTGTCAATGTCACAGAAATCATAGTCGGAATATTTGTATGTAATCTGTTTTGCACTTCCTGAATGGCATATATGGCTGCTTTTGCATTTAAGGTATCAAATATCGTTTCAATTAATAAAATATCAATATCGGAGCATATAAGTACCTCTACTTGTTCTGAATACGATTTTACTAATTCATCAAAAGTTATATCTCTTTTTTCTGGATTCATAATATCTGATGAAATAGTTAAAGATTTTGTTGTCGGTCCTATTGAACCTGCTATAAATCTAGGTTTATTTGGTGTCTTTTTCGTATATTCGTCTGCAATTTTTCTCGCAATTTTAACAGATGCTTTATTTAGTTCTTTTATAGAGTTTTCTAAATGGTAATTGCTTTGTACTATGGAGTTAGAATTAAACGTGTTACATTCAATAATATCTGCACCAGCATCTAAATAGGCTCTATGAATATCTTCTATTATTTGAGGTTGTGTGAGTGAAAGTACTTCAAAGTTGCCTTTTAGGTTGATAGTAGAATTTTTAAACAATGTTCCTCTATAATCGTTTTCAGACAAATTATACTTTTGGAGCAGAGTTCCCATTGCTCCATCTAGAAAAAGAATTTTTTCTTTTAAACATTTTTTGAATAAACTCTCATTAGACATACTAATACCTTAATATTACATATTAAAAATAAAGTTAATTGGCTAAATGAATTGTTTAATGATTATAGGAATAATGTTTTCTAGTAAAGATACAAAGAACATTAAAAAGATTAATACTGCAAAAGCCTTTTGCATATCAGAGAATAAAAACATTTTTTTGTTTGTTCTAAATTCTTCAATACCTTTATATTCATCTGCGTATGGTTGAACCGGAAGTTGTTTTTCTATTTGTTCAAGAACTTTTGCAAATTTGATTTTGATAAGCATATTATAGGAATCCATATTCATCCACCATAGAATAGTTGTACCAATACCAACGATAGACAATAATGCACTT
>SAMEA3663118__coassemble_126_pt1 | contig 40046 bp, 40 predicted proteins | sample SAMEA3663118__metabat2_high_PE_014 | metagenome-assembled genome bin SAMEA3663118 (sample SAMEA3663118) | pig gut metagenome | biome: pig gut; feature: pig-associated habitat; material: faeces | place: Denmark | collected 2012
ATCATTTATGTAAAAACAATCAAAAATAATTTCATCAATTTGTTTTAATGATATGTTTTGATTTTTAATGTAATTATCAACAAGTTTTTCTAAATTATTTTTTATATTTTTATCTAAAACAGGAAAAGGTAATTGTAGCAAATTTCCTTTTAATATTTTCAGTTCATTAAATTTTTTCTTATAAATATATTGAAAAATAGTTGAATTTAAAAATGCTAAAACAGTTTTTATAGAATGTGTTTCGACTTTTGGAATAAGAATATTTGCACTATTTAAAAACAATTGTTGTTTATTATCATAAGCAAAAACAAGTTTTTTAGAAATAAATTTATATACAAGTTTTTCATCTGCTCTATATATTTCATCAGGTGCTGTTTGTTGAAATTTTGAACGTTCATAAACAATATATTTATCAGTATCTTTTAATATATATGGAGCAATATCTTTACCTGTATATATTTTTTCACCACTAATTGCATTTGTTATTATATGCTTTGAATTATTACCAGTAACAATACCCAAACCCCATTTACTTTTTTCAAGAGTTTTGTATGAAATTGAATAAATCTGTTCTAAAAGTTTCACATCTTTATTATCAAGAATAGAAAAATTATAATTTTTATTTTGTTTATAATAATTATTATTTAACTCAAGTTTTTTTGTTTTTGTGATAATTTCTATTGGTTTATTCATATTTATTTTAGATAAATCAAGCAATAATATATCAGTTAAAACCCCTGAAAATACTTTTCCTAATAATTCAATTTTATCTATATAAAAATGATTTAATATAAATTTTCTTATATCAGAATGAACACTAACATTAAGAATTGATTCAGGTAAAATAAATGAACATTTACCATTTTCTTTTAACATTTTTTCAGATTGAATAACAAAATATGAAAAACTTTCATCTGATTTTATTTCACTAAATTTTGTTTTATATTCTTTTTTACTTAATGCACCCCAAGGTGGATTTGTTGCGATAATATCAAATTTTTTATCAAAATCATTTGTATCTAATAAAAAATTTTTTTGAAAAATATTAGGCATAAATTTCTGATTTTTATATTTTAAAATAAGATTTATTTTTGCAATAAAACAAGCAATTTCATCATTATCAAAACCATAAATATTATTAGGATTAGAAATTTTATTTGCAAAAGATAACAAAAAACTCCCTGTACCACAACAAGGATCAAGAATAGTTTCATTTCCTTTTATATTTTTTGTAATTTTTTGAATAATATTATCTGGAGTATAATAAGAACCTTTTTTATTTTTACTACCTTCTTGCATTAATAATTGATAAATTATACCCAAAATATCTTTTTCATCATTTGGTAAATTAAAATTCACTAAATATTTATCTATAACTAAATTATCATACTTATTTAATATACCTAATATATATTTATTTTTCGATAAAACCTTATCATTATCAAACTTGATAAGACTATTTGATTGCAATCGATTTAAAACAAAATTATAAATTGATGTTTCAATATCATATTTTTTATCTTTCACATATAAAAGAATATTATTAATAACAAAAATATTATTTTTATTATTAAAATATTCTATTGGTATTATATTTTTTTTAGAACATTGCTTATTCGCTCTTTTAGAAAGTTTCTCTTCAATTTCACTTTCAGTTACATTTAATCTAATCCAATTATTTTTTGTGGCTTTTGATATATTTATATTCTTATCCATAATAATTAATTATTTGTTGGCTAATTGTGCATTTTGTGCTTTTCTAACTATATCAAGTGGTTCAATGTTTTGGCTTCTTAAAACAAAATCGCAAAGTTCTCTAATTGCACCACGTCCCCCATTTTTTGATGAAACAAAATTACATCTTTCACGAACTTCATCAACGGCATCATTCGGACAACAAGATAACCCTACTTTTTCTAATATACAAATATCTGGTAAATCATCACCCATATATGATACATTTTCAAAAGTTAGATTATATTTTTTCATAATCTCTTCTAATACAGGAAGTTTAAATTTAATTCCTTGGTGTAATTCTGTAATTTGTAAATTCTTCGCTCTTGCAGCAACCGTTCCATTTTCTCTTGCAGTAATAATTGCTGTAACAATACCTTGTTTTTCTACAGAAATAATACCTTGACCATCTTTGGCATTAAAAACTTTCGTTTCTTTTCCATTCTCATCATAAATTAAACTACCATCAGTAAAAACACCATCTACATCAAATGCCATAAGTTTAATTTTTGATGCTTTATTTTTTAATTCTTCTAAATTCATTATACAACCCCTGCCTTTAATATATCGTGAATATGAACAACACCAATTGGGGTGTTATCATCATTTACAACAGGTAATGTTGTAATTGAATATTTTTCCATAAAATGTAATGCAGTTGCCGCAAAATCATCAACCTGAACAGTTTTTGGATTAACTGTCATAACATTTTTTGCTAACAAATCATTAATATCAGGATATTTTAAAACAGTTCTTCTAATATCACCATCTGTAAGAACACCACTAAGTCTACCAGAACTATCAACAATCATTGCCATACCCAATTTATAATCAGAAATCAATTGAATAAGTTCTTTAAAAGGTGTATTTTCACTTGCAATAGGCAATTTTCTATTTTCTGTCATCATTAAATCTGATACATGATATTTAATTCCTTTACCAAGTGCTCCACCTGGATGATAGATTAAGAAATCCTCTGCTGTAAAACCACGTTTTTCCAACAAACAAACTGCCAAAGCATCACCCATTGCTAATGTTGCAGTTGTACTTGCTGTTGGTGCTTTCCCAAGAGGACAAGCTTCTTTTTCAACAGATATATCAAGTACTGTTTCACCTGTTTTTGCTAATGTAGAATCTAAATTACCCGTCATAGAAATTATTGGTACACCAAAACGTTTAATAAGTGGCAACAAATTCAACAATTCTTGAGTTTCACCACTATTAGAAATAGCAATAACAACATCTTCTCTTGTAATTATACCACTATCACCATGAGTACTTTCTGCGGGGTGCAAAAAATATGATGGAGTACCTGTTGATGTTAAAGTCGCTGCAATTTTCTTACCAATCAAACCTGATTTACCCATGCCAGTAATGATTACACGACCTTTGCAATTGTATAACAAATCAATTGCTTTATCAAAATTCACTCCTAATGAGTGTTTAAGTCTAAGTATAGCATTCGCTTCTATATCAAATACATCACTTGCAAGTTTTGTTAAATCTATAGTTTTCATAATAACTCCTACAGTACTTCTATCGTTAACTATTATTATATAACCAAAATACTCTAAATAGATTATTTTTAAGAAATATTATCAAATAATTTTTCAAATTTGTCGATATATTTGATACAGAGGTTATGTAATGCTACAAGTATTTTCAAAAGATACTTCCGAAATAATATTGGACAGTAAAAATCCCCAAAAGAATATAGATATTATCAATTCTCATATAGAACTTTGTAGTTGTAAATATATGACAGTTGATATTTCAAGATTAAACATAATGGATGCTTGTATGGTATCAACATTATGTTCTACGACTCATTATATGAAATACCCAGACGGCGAAATTAATTGGGTTGTTAATTCTAGTGATATTGAAAATTATACATCTGCAATGTCACTTGGTAATACAAAATTTCATATTAAATAATTCTTTATTTTTATATTAAGTGATAAAATAATGTTGTTTTTAAATTAGTAAAGAACATATTATTTTGATTTTTAAAGAGGATTATGTTTAAAGAACTCAAACAAAACCACCCAAAAGGTTTGTATTTATTATTTTTCGTTGAGATGTGGGAACGTTTTTCATATTATGGAATGCGTGCATTATTAGTTTTATATATGGTGCAACAACTACTATATTCTAACGAAAAAGCAGGTAATATATATGGATTTTATACAGGTTTTGTTTATTTAACACCAATATTAGGTGGATATATTGCTGATAAAATCATTGGACAACGCAGATGTATCACTATTGGTGCATCATTGATGTGTCTTGGACTTTTTATGTTATCAAGTGGACAGGAAGTCTTATTTTTACCATCATTATTTATAATGGTTATTGCAAATGGATTTTTCAAATCAAACATAAGTTCTGTTTTAGGCATTTTGTATGGTAATAACAATGACAAAAAAGATAGTGCATTTACAATATTTTATATGGGCATAAATTTGGGGGCATTATTTTCCCCATTAGTTTGTGGTACATTGGCTGTTAAATTCGGTTTCAATTATGGTTTTGCATCTGCCGGTATCGGTATGTTAATAGGAATAATGACATATAAATTATTCGAAAACAAATTGTTAGGTAATTGTGGACTATTGCCTGTAAATAAATCTATAAGTGAACGACAAAAATATATAAAACCATTAACTAAACGTGAAAAGAAAAGAATACTAGCATTATTTGTACTTATGATTTTCACGATAATTTTTTGGACATGCTTTGAACAAGCAGGTTGTTCTTTAACACTATTTGCTGAATACGCAACAAATAGAAACTTTTTAGGTCACATTATTCCTACAGGATATTTTCAATCGTTAAATCCATTATACATTATATTATTAGCACCATTGATGTCAGTACTTTGGACAAAATTAGCACACAAAAAACTAGAACCAACTTCCGTTGAGAAATTTACATTAGCATTAGGCTTAATGAGTGTTGCTTACGTGATTATGGCATTAGCCGGAAATCTTTCAGAAACGGCAAAAGTTTCACCACTATGGTTAATTCTTGTATATTTAATAATGACATTATCTGAATTATGCTTATCACCAATCGGACTATCATTAGTATCAAAACTAGCACCACGACAATTTTTATCACTATTTATGGGAACTTGGTTTTTAACCAGTTTCTTTGGAAACATTTTTGCCGGTTTTTGGGGTGGTAAATATGGCACAATAGAAAGTGATATATTATTTTTAACACTTGCAGGAATTTCACTAATTAGTGCCGTTATACTTGGTTGTTTGTTGCCAATACTAAAGAAAAATCTTGGAAGATTATAATATTTAACAAGTTATTCTTCTGTTATATCCCAAATTTCAAGAATTTCTTCATCAATATCATCTAAAAATCTTGATGGTTTTGATAAAACCATATTCATAGAATAATCATACATATTTACAGGGTATGTTATATATAAATTATTTTTTGCTCTTGTACAAGCAACATACATCAATCTTAATTCTTCGTCCATTTCTTCTGACGAATTAAAAGAATATGCAGATGGAAATCTACCATCAACAGCACCAATAATAAATACACTATCCCATTCTAAACCTTTAGCAGAATGAATAGTTGATATTGTTAAACAATCATCTTTCACGTTTCGTTTATACATACCTTCAACACTTTTATCAGGTGGTTCAAGTGCTAAATCACTCAAAAAACTATCCAGCCTGTTATATTGTGTTGATAAATATTCAAAATGTTCTAAGTCTTTTTCACGTTTTGATGCATCGTCATATTTATCTTTCAAAATAGGTTTATAATATTCAATGATATCAGTGACAATATCAGATAATTTTTTGTTTGAAACTCTCTCTTTTTGAATAACGTCAAAGAGTGGTTTAAAATTTGCAGACTTTTTATTCGGCAAAAGTTTTATATCAAGTTCAGTTTGACCTTTTATAATCGGCATAATTGAATTAACAGTTTGAGTACCAACACCTTTTAACAATAACAAAATTCTGCTAAGACTAACTTCATCATCAGGATTAAGAATAACTCTTAGATGTGCAACAATATCTTTAATATGTGCAGTTTCCATAAACTTTGGTCCACCAAATTTTTGAAAAGGTATTCCTCTCTTTGAAAGTTCAATTTCAAGATTAAAAGACATTCTAGCATTTCTAGCAAGTACACAAATATCAGACAAATTCAAATCTTCATCTAACAACTCTAATATTCTTTGACATATAAAATCTGCTTCCATTTGTGAATCTTTTGCACAAATCAGTGCTGGTTTTATTTCTGAATGAATATCAGAATATAAAGTCTTAGCGAATTTTTCTTTCGCTTCAGAAATAATTTTATTTGTTAAATTAAGAATATTCTGTGTACTTCTATAATTCTTTTCTAATTTAATTATTTTTGTATCTTCAAATATTTTTGGAAAATCAAGAATATTTCTATAATTTGCACCTCTGAAAGAATAAATACTTTGGGCATCATCACCAACAGCCATTACGTTATTATGTTCTGATGCTAAAAGTTTAATTATATCTGCTTGAAGTGTATTTGTATCTTGATATTCATCAATCATTATATACTTATATTTGTTTGATAACCTTTTTTGTATATCTTTATGGTCTTCAAGCAAAAATTTTAAATACAGTAATAAATCATCATAATCCATTAATGAATTTTCACGTTTATATTGAACGTATGCTTTATGAATTTCAATAATTCTATCCATACAATGCTCAAATTGAGAAAACTCTGATACAATAACGTTTTTTGTCGGTATCTCCTTATTTACACTTTTTGAATAGATTTCTAAAAGAGTATGTTTTTTAGGAAACCTTTTTTCTTTTTTCGGAAATAATTTACCTGTAATATGATTGATAACATCTTCTGCATCAGCACTATCCATAATTGTAAAATTATTTTTCAATCCGAGTAATTTTGAATACTTGCGTAAAATCATATTCGCAAAAGAGTGAAAAGTACCACCGGCAACATTTTCACAACGTTCGTCTAAAACGGCTGATGCACGATTAAGCATTTCGGCTGATGCTTTTTTTGTAAAAGTAAGTAACAAGATATTTTCAGGATTTACACCATCTTCAATAAGCCTAGCAACTCTATAAGTAAGTGTTTTTGTTTTTCCCGTACCTGCACCTGCAATAACAAGTATTGCACCATCTTTTGATTTAACAGCAGACAATTGTGCTTCGTTTAAATCTTGTTCATAATTAACTTTATATGATGTTTTTACAGGTGTACGCTTTTTAAGTACATATTTTTTACGTGATAATTTTTCAGCAATAGAACTAGCACCTGTTTCAACTATATCGTTGCTCATTGTAAATTTCTCCCAATGTATAATCAAAATTTAATTATTGATTAACAAGTGGATATTTTGCTTTGTATTCGTCGTATTTTCTGCTAAATTCAACGTTTTCTACTGAACGCATTCTATTAATAAGTTCATGTTTTTCTAAAGCACCTTCTTTGATTTGAAGAATAGATGTTGCAATGTTAGAACAATGATCAGAAATTCTTTCTAAATCGTTGAATAAATCTGAAACCATCAAATCAAGTTCAACAGTACACTTACCATCTTGAAGACGTTTAACGTGACGTTTTTTAGCTTTTCTAATCAATCTATCTACAACTTGTTCAAGTGGCTCAACATCAAGTGCCAACACTTCATCAGAATTTTTGTATGCAGTAGTCGCAAGTTTTAGAACATCAAGAACGGCATAAACTATAACTTTTATATCTGCAACAGCCTCATCTGAAAATTTAAGATCTTTTTCATTCATTTTTTCAGCAATATTAAGAATACCAATTGCATGATCACCAATTCTCTCAAAATCACCAATATTTAATAATAATCTACCAATATATGCACTTGCTTCTTCTGACATATCTTTATTAGAAGCCTTGATTAAGAATGTTTCAAGTTTATCTTCATAAAGGTCGATTTTCTTTTCATTTACGTTAACAACTTCTGCTTTTCTTGATTCAAAACGTTTAAGAAGTTTTGTTGCGTAAATAACATTTCTTTCAACAACTGATGACATTTTCATAGTTTGTTGATGACATTCAGAGATAGCAAAATCAGGTGATAAAAGAAGTCTTTCGTCAAGAATAACCTTTTCTCTATCTGCTTTGCCTTTATCTTTAATAACAAAGTTTGCAATTTTTTCTAACTGCTTGATGAATGGGAATAGAATAATTGTTGTTACAATGTTAAATATAGAATGAACAACGGCTATTCCGGCAGGATTTATTGTATTTGTAACAAATTTCAACTGGAAAATATAATGTATCAACTCAAATACTACAAGGAATAAAATTGTACCAATAACGTTGAATGCAACGTGAACAACAGCAACTTTTCTCGCATTAGCATTAACACCAATACTAGATAAAAATGCAGTGATACAAGTACCGATATTTTGTCCCATAATAATTGGTAAAGCAATACCGTAGGTAATATGACCTGTCATAGATAAGGCTTGCAAAATACCAACAGATGCTGCTGAACTTTGAATTATAGCAGTTATAACTGTACCAACAATAAGACCTAATATAGGGTTTGTGAATGCAACTAAACAATTTTGAAACCCTTGAGAATGAGTAAGAGGAGCCATAGATTGTGTCATAACTTGCATACCAAACATAAGAATTGAGAAACCAATAAATACACTACCGATATTTTTACGTTTGCTTGTTTTTGCTGCAAGTAACATAATCACACCAGTAATTGCAAGTAGTGGTGTAAATGACTCAGGTTTGAATAATCGAACCCAAACATTATCTGATTGAATACCTGCAAGACTCAAAATCCATGCTGTAATAGTTGTACCGATGTTAGACCCCATAATAACACCAATGGCCTGAGATAACTTCATGATTCCTGAGTTAACCAGACCAACTAACATAACTGTAACAGCAGATGAACTTTGAATAAGGGCGGTGATACCAGCACCTAAAACTAAACCTTTTGCTGGATTTGATGTCATGACCTTGAGCATCTTTTCAAGTTTCCCACCTGCAATTTTTTCAAGTCCGGAAGACATAACAAGAATACCATATAAGAAGAATGCTAATCCTCCAAATAAGGTGAATACCGAGAATATATCTACTTTTTCCATAATTCACTCCATAATAATGATAATTAAATATTAAATTTATACTTAATTTATACTTATATAATATCATTAAAGTTTTTATATAAAAATAATAAAAAAGAAAAATATTTCGAAATTTTTACAAAGGCTACAAAAAATGATATAATAAATCACACACAAAGGAGAATTTATGAAAAAAATATTATTAACAATACTATGTTTAATTATTTTACAAGTAAATTGTCTAGCCGCCAATTGGTTTCAATTAACGCCCAAATTTTATATTGACTTAAATACATGTAAGTCACAAAATACATATATAAGTGCTTGGTTTAAACAATTAAATTCTGGAAATTGGAATTTAGAAAAAAATAAAAAGGTCTGGTATAAATTAACTAAAGTTATAGTCAATACACAAAACAATACCCTTTGCATTGCTAATATTATATTTTATGATTTAAAAGGTAATGTAATAGAAACTTATGAATATAATAATAACGAATTCATTGAACCTATTCCCGATAGTATTGGTGAAAATTATGTAGAAGTATTAAAAATATTACATAATAAAGGCTATTAGATTTTATATCTCTTCATTTCATCTCACTTTTTAAGTCGAAATTTTTCTTAAAATACTTGATACTTTTACTCATTTTATGTATTATACAAGTATGCGCATATAAATAGGAGAGATTCATGTTCGAACGTTTTACAGAAAAGGCTATCAAAGTCATAATGCTTGCTCAAGAAGAAGCAAGAAGACTTGGTCATAATTTTGTAGGCACAGAGCAAGTTTTGTTAGGACTTATCGGTGAAGGCACTGGTGTTGCTGCAAAAACTTTAAAATCTATGGGTGTTAACCTTAAAGATGCTCGTGTTGAAGTTGAAAAAATTATTGGTAGAGGTTCGGGTTTCGTTGCTGTTGAAATTCCGTTTACCCCTAGAGCAAAAAGAGTTTTAGAATTGTCTTGGGACGAAGCAAGACAACTTGGTCATAATTATATCGGGACTGAACACTTGTTGCTTGGCTTAATCCGTGAAGGTGAAGGTGTTGCGGCAAGAGTTTTAGAAAATCTTGGTGTTGATTTAAACAAAATTAGAACTAACGTTGTAAAAATGCTTGGTGAATCAAAATCACAAGCAGTTACTTCTGGTGGTTCTTCTTCATCTACTGCATCAAAAGTTAAAACTCCTAGTCTTGATGAATATGGTACTGACCTAACATTAGCAGCCTCAGAAATGAGACTTGACCCTGTTGTTGGTCGTGAAAAAGAAATTGAAAGAGTTATCCAAATTCTTGCTAGAAGAACTAAAAACAACCCTGTTCTATTAGGTGAGCCTGGTGTTGGTAAGACTGCTGTTGCAGAAGGTTTAGCAACAAGAATTGTTAATGGCGAAGTTCCTGACATTTTAGACGGCAAAAAAGTTATCCAACTTGATATGGGTTTACTTATTGCGGGTACAAAATATAGAGGTGAATTTGAAGAACGTCTTAAAAAGATTATGGACGAAATCAGACAATCTGGTAACGTTATCCTTGTAATTGATGAAATGCACACTCTTATTGGTGCTGGTGCTGCTGAAGGTGCTATTGATGCAGCAAACATTCTTAAACCTGCACTTTCAAGAGGCGAAATTCAAGTTATTGGTGCAACTACTCTTGACGAATATAGAAAATATATCGAAAAAGATTCTGCACTTGAAAGACGTTTCCAATCTGTTATCATTGATGAACCTACTATTGATGAAACAATTGAAATTATCAGAGGTTTAAAATTCAAATATGAAGAACACCACGGATTGATTATCTCTGATGAAGCAGTTGTTGCTGCTACAAAACTTTCATCAAAATATGTAACAGATAGATTCTTACCAGACAAAGCAATTGACGTAATTGATGAAGCAAGTTCAAAAGTTAGACTTAAAGTAAGTTCTTTATGTCCAGAAGGCAGAAAACTTGATAAACAATTAAAAGAAATTGTTAAAGAAAAAGAAGAAGCAATCAGAAATCAAGATTTCGAAAAAGCTTCATCTCTTCGTGATGACGAAGCAAATATGAAAGACAAAATCAGAGAAGTAACTGAACAATGGAAAAAAGATAACGAAGCAAACAAACCTGTTGTTACAGAAGAAGATGTTGCAGAAGTTATCTCAACAATGACAGGTGTACCAGTTACTAAACTTACTGAAGGTGAAAGTGAAAGATTACTTAAACTTGAAGATACTCTTCACGCTCGTGTAATTGGTCAATCTGATGCAGTTACAGCAATTTCAAAAGCAATTAGACGTGCAAGAGTTGGTTTGAAAGCACCAAACAGACCTATTGGTAGTTTCATCTTCTCAGGTCCTACTGGTGTTGGTAAAACTGAATTGGCTAAAGCATTGGCAGAAGCAATGTTCGGTTCTGAAGACAACATGGTTCGTGTTGATATGTCAGAATTTATGGAAAAACATTCTACTGCTAAATTGATTGGTTCACCTCCAGGATATGTTGGTTATGATGACGGTGGTCACTTATCTGAAATTATCAGAAAGAAACCTTATTCAGTTATTCTTTTCGATGAAATCGAAAAAGCACACCCAGATATTTTCAACATCATGTTGCAAATTCTTGATGACGGTAGATTAACTGATGCTAAAGGTCGTCACGTAAACTTCAAAAACACAGTTATCATCATGACTTCTAACGTAGGTGCTAGCATGATTACCACTCAAGGTAAACTTGGTTTCACTACTGCAGAAAATGCTCATAAAGATAAGTACGAAAAACTTAAAGAAACTGTTAATGAAGAACTTAAAAAGGCATTCAGACCTGAGTTCCTTAACCGTATCGATGATATTATCGTATTTAACCACTTACAAAAAGAAGAAATTAGACAAATTGTTGACTTAATGATGAAAGACTTATTCAAAAGACTTTCTGAAAGAGATTTGTCTATCGAAGTTACTGATGAAGTTAAAGACTTCCTTGCAAAAGATGGTTATTCAGAAGCATACGGTGCAAGACCTCTTAGAAGACTTATTCAACGTAAGATTGAAGATAAACTTGCAGAAGAAATTCTTACTAATGCTTATGAACCAGGTGACGTAATCGTCTTAAAACTTAAAGATGATGAAATTGTTTTCGAAAAGAAATCAAAAAAGGAAGCAACTGTTTCAGCTGAATAAGAAATAATATCTTGAATATTATATATAAAAACTCTCGGTGCAAATCGAGAGTTTTTTAATGAAAAAATATTATTTTATGTTATTGTATTTGTGTGTAGGTGTGAATTTAAAAAAGGGAAATTATTATGAAAAAATCACTTGTTTTATTCTTTTCAATTATTGCAATGTGCGTAATAGGTTTTTCAAGTTGTGTATTTGCAGAAGGTGCTTACATCACTACAAATGCAACTTCACAAGTAGAACTTACTCCTGATGTTGTTGATTTTGATGTTGAAATCATCACTACTTCAAAAGTTTCTATGGATAAAGCAATTGCAGAAAACAAAAATATTTCTTCAAAAGTATATGAAAATCTTAAAAAAATCACAGAAAAAAATACTGGTGATAGTTTAAGAACATCTAGTTATAGTGCGACTTCTACATATAGATATAATAATGGCAAGAAAATTTTTGAATGTTACCAAGTGACTAACAAAGTAAAAGTTCATACAAAAAATATTGCAAATGTTGGTTCTATGATTGACAAAGCAATGGCAGATGGTGCTTCTTCTGTTTCAAACATTTCTTATAATGTTTCTAATTACGAAACAGAATGCAACAAATTATTAGCAGAAGCATCTAAAAAAGCAAAAGAACAAGCAGTTAGTATTGCTAAATCTATTGGTTCAGAAATCATTGGTGTGAAATCAATTGAAGGTAGTTGTTCTATGTCAGGACAAAACAATATTATGCCAAGATTGATGATGGCAAAAGTTGAAACATATTCAACAGATACAGAATCTGCTTCAACCAATATTGAAGTAGGCACAATGACACTTAATGCAAGAGTAAATGCTAACTTCTATTTAAAATAGGAAATATAATATTGTAAAACTTATGCGATATGATATATGATATCATATCGCATTTATTGTTTGTTAAATATATTATTTTATAAAAAACTAATATATTGTTTTATGAACGATAGGTGCAATTTGTTTTAAATCATTATACAAAGCATTATATTCATCAGGATACAATGATTGTGCACCATCACAAATCGCATTATCAGCATCATAATGCACTTCTATCAATAAACCATCACAACCTGCAGCCAAACTTGCTCTAGACATTGGAGCAACTTTATCTCTCAAACCAGTACCGTGACTAGGATCAGTAATAATTGGTAAATGGCTTAATTTTTTGATAACTGGAATTGCTGATAAATCAAGTGTATTTCTTGTATATTTCTCAAATGTTCTAATACCTCTTTCGCAAAGTATAACATTTTTATTTCCACTTGATACAATATATTCTGCTGATAACAACAACTCTTCAAATGTAGCAGATAATCCTCTTTTTAAAATAATAGGTTTAGAAACATTGCCCATATCTTTTAAAAGATTATAGTTTTGCATATTTCTTGCACCAATTTGAAAAATATCAACATATTTTTCAAACATATCTATTTGAGAATTCTCCATAATCTCAGAAGTTACAGCCATTCCATGATTATCCGCAACACTTCTGATAATTTTTAATCCTTCTTCACCTAAACCTTGAAAAGCATAAGGTGATGTTCTTGGTTTAAATGCACCACCACGAAGAATTTTGACATTAGATTTTTCTAATGCTTCTGCTGTTTTATCCATTTGGTCATAACTTTCAACAGTACAAGGTCCAGCAATTAAACCAACATTACCACCACCAAATTTTATACCATTAACTTCTATAACCGTATCTTCTTGTTTGAAAATTCTACTTGTTAATTTATATCCGGAAGAAATCTTAATTACTTCCTGTACACCATCTAACAATTCAATGTTTCTTGGATCAATTAATTTTGCCCCAACAGCACCAATTACGGTATGAAGTTCACCTTTAGAAATATGTGCTTCAAAGCCTTTTGATTTAATAAAATCAACAACTTTTTCAATACATTCTTCACTAACGTTTTCACGCATTATTATCAACATAAATTAACTTCCAACCTTTCAAATCTATAAAAAACTTTTATTTATTACGTTTAATATCAGAATTGTAACGTAAATATAAACAATTTACAAATGTTATATACTATTGTATAATTGGCTATATCAGGATAAATAACCTTATAGGAGAAATATTTTGAAAGAAGAATTTACAACAAGTGCACGTCGTTGGTATGATAAAGACCCTGTTTTATCATCTGCGATGAAAACATTAGAAGAATCAGGTGATGATACTCAAATTAAAATTGCTCTTAACTTAATCAAAATCATTACAGAGCATAATATTGAAGATTCAAAATATGAAGAGGTTTCGGACATTATCAATGCTACAGAAGTTGATTTAGCAACTCAAAAAAGAAATCGTTGGTATGACTTAGATGAAACACTTAGAACTGCAATAAGCATGCTTCAAAATTGTCCAGCAGAAACTCGTCATGCTATTGCTGTTGAAATGGCAAAAATGGTCGTTGAAGAAATCAAAAAGAACGAAGAAGACGAAGAAGAAGACGAATTAGACAAAAAAATTGATGAAGAATAATTCATAAGATTTGTTTTAATAATAAAAATAACCGGTTTTGTATTATTACAGAACCGGTTATTTCTCTCTTAATAAAAATCCTTAATTACTTAGCTAATTTTTTAACAGCAAGAGCAAGTCTTGATTTTTTTCTAGCAGCAGTATTTTTGTGAAAAATACCTTTTGAAACTGCTTTATCACAAAGTTGATAAACTTTAGATAATGCTGTATTTAAAGCATCTTTATCTTCACCTTCTGCAAGAGTTAATACTCTTTTGATAGCAGTCTTGATTGCTGACTTAAAAGCAGTATTTTTTTGTCTGTTAGCTTCTGCTATCAATACTCTTTTCTTTGCTGATTTAATGTTTGCCATTTTATTTTCACCTTTCATATTTGTATCGGAATTTGCGTTTAATGACGACGCATATCCGTTACGAGGATGTGAGTAAAATTATTGTAATCAAAACAAAATTTACATGCAACGCATGTTTTTACGAAAAGTAATATTTCTAACGTCTATCTGTAACTTTAATTAAATGCCAACCGAATTGCGTCCATACAGGTTTTGAAATTTCACCAACTGGCAAATTAAATGCTGCTATCTCAAATTGTGGAACCATTTGACCACGTCTAAAATATCCTAAATCACCACCATTTTGACCAGATGGACATTTAGAATATAACCTTGCATAATACTCAAAAGTTCCATCACCATTTATTATATCTTGCCTTATTTGTTCTGCTTGTTGCATTGTTGAAACAAGTATATGACTCGCTCTCACTTCACTTACTGGTGTATCTGCAACTGCTGGTGTATGATGTATTCCAATAAAAAATAATAACAATAATGAGATAAATAGTAGTACTTTTTTCATATAATCTAATCCTTATTTTGTCTAAAACATTATTATCCTATTTTATGGTTATTTTTTCAATCGGGCAAAATGTTAATATTTAGTAAAAAGATACTCTATTTAGTTTAAATTTTTACGATATTAAATGTAAACAAATGTAAACTTTATAAAGGAAATCCTAAAGTTTTTCTAAAATTGTTCCGTATCTAATAATGTGAAGTTAATTATTAGTTATGAGGAGTAGTTTTTTAAATGATAAGCAGATTAAAAATGGGGATGAACTTAGTATGCAGTAATGAGTTTTTCCAATTGTTAATGATGGTATTGTTAATATCATTATTAATGATGATTTCTGACAAATGTTATTTAGGTTTTTAGAAATTTTTAAAGGACAGTATTTAGTTTTTATAGAAAGGAGTTTTTTAAGTAGCAAATAGGATTTTATAATCCTTGGGACAATATAATATTTTATTTTAAGATTTGGAGATAGTTTGGATTTACTAATCCAACAAAAAAAGTTATAGACCGGCTTTTGAAAGTCGGTCTGTTTGTTTCTATATTATGAACTAGTATTAATAATTTGATTATTACGTGTGTTTTATTTAAACTTGTAATGCATTGAAGATGTAAAGGAGAAAAGTATGGCACAACAATATATGCCGCAGCAAAAAACAAGAACGGCTTTGGTATTATTTTTGAAAAGTGTAGCCACTCCTGTATTGTTATATTTTGACAATCCACAGGCAGTATATCTTGAAATGAAACAATTAATGAAAAGTCCATCACCAGTACTTGTAGAAAAAGAAGCAAATGGACCAGTTAAAAAAATTGCATTCGTTTCAACTCAAATTTCTGGAGTAGTTTTACAGGAAGAAACTTATGTATAAAATATCAATTGATGATATAGAAAACGAAAAAAATAAAACATATCACATTGATTTTGACGATAATATTCCTGAAATTAAAGCCCATGTAAAAGCAAGTATTGATTTAATATCACTAGGAGATTTTATTGAAGCAAAGGGGAAAATCAAAGGGATAATCAAACTTGAATGTGATTTATGCCTAAAAGAATATGATTATAAATTGGATTTTTCAATAAATGAAATGTATGCAAAAAATTCTTTATTTGATGAACCAAAACAAGAAACAGAACTTAAAGAAGGACAATTTATAACAGATTTAAACGGCGAAAATGAGATTGATATTTATGACTTATTGTATCAATCTGTAATATTACAGTTACCAAATAAAAAAGTTTGTGGTATAAATTGTAATGAGGGAAAATTTGCTCAAGATGTTGAACAAGATACCCAAGATGAAAGAATGGCTATTTTTAAAACAATAAAAATAGAAAAATAAAGTCGAAAATAGAATAGTAAATAAACAGAAAGGTATAAGAAAATGGCAGTACCAAAGAAAAGAACAGGACATAGTGCACAAGGAAAAAGAAGATCTAATTGGAAGGCAACAAAGCCTGAAACTACAGTATGTTCAAACTGCGGACAACCTGTATTAACACATACAGTATGTACCGCTTGTGGCTACTATAAAGGAAAACCTGTAAGTTTAAAAGATAAAGCAGAAGAAGTTAAAGTTGAATCTCCTGTTGAAGAACCTAAGAAAACAACAAGAAAAAAATCAACAAAAGCTAAAAAAGCAGAAGAAACAACTGAAGAAGTAAAAACTGAAGAAGTTGTTGAAGAAAAAAAAGAATCTGAAGAATAAGAGGACACAATGACAAGAATAGCTATTGATGCAATGGGTGGAGATCATGCTCCAGCAGAGATTGTTGCTGGTGCCGTATGGGCTGCTCAAGAATATGGTGTAGCAATCGACCTTGTTGGTAAAGAAGATGAAATTAGAGCTGAGTTAGACAAAATCGCTAAAGTTGGTGGGATTTATTCTGACTGTGGTAAAAAAGGACGTCAAATCAAGGTTAAAATCAATTTAGATAAGATTGATTACACTATCACGCATGCTTCCGAAGTTATTGAAATGGGAGAAGCAGTTGGTCAAGCTATTCGTAAGAAAAAAGATTCATCTATAGTTCAAGCGGTCAAATCAGTAGCAGAAGGTCGTTCAGATGGTATTGTTGCAGCAGGTTCAACTGGTGCCGCAATGGCATCAAGTCTTTTTGGTTTAGGTAGAATCAAAGGTATTACAAGACCTGCTATTGCTGTTACATTACCAACAGTTGCAAAACCAATAGTTTTGATTGATGGTGGTGCTAATAGCGATTGTACAGCACAAATGCTTAAACAGTTTGCCGTTATGGGTGCAACTTATTCTAAGAATGTTCTTGGCATTGATAATCCAAGAGTTGGAGTCTTAAATATTGGTGAAGAAGCCGAAAAAGGTAATCCTCTTGCTAAGGAAACACATAAACTTCTTGAAGAAGACTCTGAAAATATTAATTTCGTGGGTAATATTGAAGGTAAAGAAATCTTCTTAAGCAAATGTGACGTTGTCGTTTGCGATGGTTTCGTTGGTAATGTTGCATTAAAAGTTACAGAAGGTTCATCTTCAATGTTGTTCCACATGTTGCAAGCTGAATTCAAAGCAGACTTTATTGGTATGATAGTTGGTTTACTTGCAAAACCGTTTATGAGAAGAATTTATAAAAGAATCAATTACGAAGAATTCGGTGGTTCTTTACTGTTGGGAGTTAGGGGAATTTCTGTTATCGCTCACGGAAGAAGCAGAGCTTATGCAATTAAAAATGCAATAAGAGTCGCAAAAGATGCCGTTGAAACTGGTGTTAACAAGAAAATTTCAGAATTTATTGAGGGTTAAACATGACTAACAATTATATTCCGGTAAAAATAGCAGGTGTAGGATATGGTCTACCTAATGCTGTTGTTACGAATGACGATTTGACTAAATTATATGAAACATCAGATGAATGGATTTATACACGTACTGGTATAAAAGAAAGACGTGTTGTTTCTGGTGATGAAAATGCGATTGATTTAGGTTTTGAAGCAGCACAAAAAGCTTTAACAAAATCAGGCATAAAAGCTGAAGAATTAGATTTAATTATTGCGGCATCATCTGCTCCACCACAATTGTATCCAGCAATTGCTTGTCATATTCAATCAAGATTAGGTTTAGAAACTGATATTCCTGCATTTGACATTACAGCAGCATGCTCAGGTTTAATATATGGTATGCAAGTTGCAAAAGGTTTTATCAATTCTGGTATTTACAAAAATATATTGATTGTCGCAACAGATAATAATACTAGATATTTAGATTGGACAGATAGAGGTACTTCTATTTTATTTGGAGATGGTGCAGGTGCAATGGTTGTTACCGCTTCAGACGATGGTGTTGATGATATTATAGCCATTGATATTAAAGCAAAAGGTTCTATTGGAGAACTTATATATAAAGACAACGTTGGTCAAAATTGTCCATTAGTTGAACCTTGCTCAGAACATGATGAATTTATTCACATGAATGGAAAAGAAGTTTATAAATTTGTTGTAAAAATATTACCTCAATATATTGAAGATATCATTTCAAGTGCTGGATTAAAAGCAAGTGATATTGATTATTTAATCCCTCATCAAGCAAATCTAAGAATTATTAAAGCAATTCAAGAAAGGCTTGAATACAGTGATGAAAAAGTTATTACTAACATAAAATACTATGGTAATACCTCTGCTGCATCAGTACCGATTGCACTTGCCGAAGGTGTTGAAAAAGGTACTGTAAAACTAGATTCTACAGCAATCCTTTGTGGATTTGGTGCAGGTATGACTTGGGGTGGCGCCATTGTCAGACTTCGTGACGGCATTTGTTAGTAATAAAATTATATATAAATTTACGTAGTATCACTATGTAAAGTAATGAAAGGGTATGAATTATGACCAAAAAAATAGCATTTCTTTTTCCTGGACAAGGTTCACAAGCCGTAGGAATGGGAAAAGATTTATATGATAATTTTGAAAGTGCTAAGAATGTTTTTGATACTGCTGACAAAGTTTTATCAAAAAACATTTCTACAATGTGTTTCGAAGGACCAGAAGATAGTCTAAAACAGACTATCAATACGCAGCCTTCAATTGTGACTATGTCAATTGCTGCAATGGAAGCATTGAAATCAGAATTAGATATCACTCCTAGTTACACAGCAGGTCACAGTTTAGGTGAATATTGTGCAATGTACACATCTGGTGTTATGTCATTAGAAAACACATTAAAAGCAATCCAAAAAAGAGCAGATTTAATGAGTGCAACAAAAGGTGGTAGCATGGCTGCTGTTCTTAATGCATCAGAAGAACAATTAAAAGCAGGCTTGGAAGAAGGTTCAAAAGTTGGTTACGTTGATGTTGCTAACTACAATTCTCCAGCACAAGTTGTTATTACTGGTGCAGAAGATGCAGTTAAAGCTGCTAGTGACTATATGGTTGCTAACGGTGTAAGAAGAGTTGTTCCTCTTGCAGTATCTGGTGCATTCCATTCTAAATTTATGGAAAATGCTGGTAAAGAATTTGCAGAATTCGTTTCTAACTTAGACTTGAACAATGCATCTATTCCTGTAATCACAAACGTTGATGCAGAAATTACTACAAATAGTGAAGATTTCAGAGTAAAAATGCCTAAACAAATTTATTCATCTGTTCATTGGACTCAAACTATTGAAAAAATGATAGCAGAAGGTGTTGATACATTTATAGAAATCGGACCAGGAAAAGTGTTGGCAGGATTAAACAGAAAAATTAGTTCTGATATTACAACATACAATATTTTTGATAAGGCATCATTAGATGCAACAGTTAGTGCATTAAAAGAAAATCTTTGTTGTGCAAAATAAGAAAAGGGAAAGTTATTATGACAGATAAAAAAGTAGCATTAGTAACAGGTGGTTCAAGAGGTATTGGACGTGCTTGTGCATTAGAACTTGGTAAAGCAGGTTATGATGTAGTTATCAACTATGCAGGTAATGCTGAAGCAGCAGCAAAAACAGTTGAAGATATTAAGGCTTTAGGTGTTAATGCAGAAGCATACAAATTTGATGTATCAAATAAAGAAGAAGTTGATAATGCTATTGCAGAAATTATAGAAAAATTCGGTAGAATTGATGTATTAGTTAATAATGCTGGTATTACAAGAGATGATTTATTTATCAGAATGAATGAAGATAAATGGACTGCCGTTATCAATACAAACTTAAATAGTGCATATTACGTATCAAAACCAGTTGTTAAATTGATGATGAAACAACGTAGTGGTTCTATTGTAAGTACAACAAGTGTTGTTGGTTTGTATGGAAACCCAGGTCAAGCAAACTATTCAGCTGCTAAAGCAGGTTTGGTTGGTTTCACAAAGTCATTAGCAAAAGAATTAGGTGTAAGAGGTATTAGAGTAAATGCCGTTGCTCCTGGTTTCATTGCAACAGATATGACAAAAGATTTGGGTAATACTGATGAATACATGAAGATGATTCCATTAAAAAGAATGGGACAAGCAGAAGACATTGCAAAAGCCGTTAAATTTTTAGCAGTTGATGCTGATTACGTTACAGGTCAAGTTCTTCAAGTTGATGGTGGTTTAATAATTTAGTAATAAAACTTAAACAATTTTGTATAGAGTTTTTGCAAAATTATCTTGAAATAGTATAATTTATTATGAACAGTGTAAAATATTAAAAAATGAGGATTAAAAAATGAGCGAAACATTAGAAAAAGTAAAAAAAGTTGTTGTTAATCAATTAAGTGTTGATGAATCATTAGTTACTCCAGAAGCAAGTTTTTCTGGTGATTTAGGTGCTGATTCATTAGATACAGTTGAATTAGTAATGGCATTCGAAGAAGAATTCGGTTGTGAAATTCCTGAAGAAGAAGCTGAAAAAATTCAAACAGTTCAAGATGCTGTAAATTATATTGAAGCTCACTCATAATCGGATTAAAGCATAAATTAACGGGGGATTTTTCCCCCGTGATTATCAATAGAAAAGGTAAAGAGATGACAAAACGAAGAGTTGTAATAACAGGTATGGGCGCTGTATCACCTTATGGTGTTGGTGTTGACAAATTTTGGAGTAACATTGTTGCTGGCAAAAGTGGTATCAGTTTATCAGAAGGTTTAGACGAACGTCATACCGTTAAAATTTCAGGACAAGTTAAAGACTTTAACCCTGAAGAATATATAGACCCTAAAGAATGTAAAAGAATGGATAGATTCACACAATTTGGTCTTGTTGCTGCAGAAGAAGCAATTAAAGATGCTAACCTAGAAGGTGCTGATATCGATCCATATAAAATAGGTGTAATTGTTAGTTCTGCTGCAGGTGGATTTAAAACTCTTGAAAAAAGTGAAAAAGCCATTATTCAACGTGGTCCAACGAAATGTTCACCATTTACAATTCCTATGATGATCGCTGATATGGCATCAGGTAGAATTTCAATGAAATATGGTTTTAAAGGTGTAAACAAAGCAGTTTTATCTGCATGTGCAACTGGTACTCACTCAATAGGTGATGCATTTAGAACTATTCAATATGGTGATGCTGATGTTATGGTTGCCGGTGGTTGCGAAGCAACTATTTGCGATATAGGTATTGGTGCATTTACTGTTGCTAGAACATTATCAAAACGTAATGATGAACCAGAAAAAGCAAGCAGACCTTATGATAAAGACAGAGATGGTTTTATTATGTCTGAAGGTGCTGGTGTTCTTGTATTAGAAGAATATGAATTAGCAAAGAAACGTGGTGCTCATATTTATGCAGAAATCGTTGGTTATGGTCAATCTGCTGATGCTTATGATATGGTTGCTCCTTGTCCAGAAGGTAATGGTGCAACTAAATCTATGGAATTTGCTCTTGAAGATGCTGGCTTGAAACCACAAGATATTCAATACATCAATACACACGGTACAAGTACTGGTTTAGGTGACAAAGCAGAATCAAAAGCAGTTGAAAGAATGTTTGGTTCTAAAGAAGAAAACAAAAACTTATACGTTAGTTCAACAAAGAGTATGCATGGTCACATGTTAGGTGCAACTGGTGCTATTGAAAGTATCGCTTGTATCAAGACAATTAATGAGAATATTGTTCCACCTACTATTAACCTTGATAACCAAGATGAAGAAGTGGCTGATTTGAACTATGTTCCTCATAAAGCACAAAAGGCTGATGTTCATGCTGCATTAACAAATTCATTCGGATTTGGTGGTCACAATGCAACATTAGTATTCAAAGAAATTTAACTTTAAGTTAATTATAATTTTTGAAAAAGAGGTTATACAATGTATGACCTCTTTTTTAATGCTTATAGATATAGTTAATTGGTGGATTTTTATATTATCTGTTTATTCATAATATTTATTAGTAATAGGAGATAAATATGATTAGATTATTTATGTTAGATACTTGTGGGTATTGTAGAAGAGTTATTGAATATTTAGATGAAAATAATATCCCTTATGAGAAAATTGATATTTCCGAAAAAGAGAATGAAGAAGCATTAGTGCGTATTGGTGGCAAACGACAAGTTCCATTCATAATTGATACAGATAAAAATATTGAAATGTATGAATCTAATGATATTTTAGAATATCTAAAAACATTATAATAATCTTTAATTTAACTATTTCAGAATTTGTTGAGTTGTTTAATCATTTAAAAATAAAAATATCTCAATCATTTGACGGTTTGATATTCGTAATAAAATCATTATTATAATAATCAGAGGGTTATACATTTATGAAAAAAATACATTTTATTTTAATAGGTCTAATTATAACATTATTATCAATATCAAATTGTTATGCATTCTCACTAAATGGTAGTGGTAGTGTTTATGCTGGTTCTGCTAGAAATTATGCAAGATATTATCAACAAAACCCTTATGCTAACAGATATTCAAGACAGCCTAAACAATATATCTTTTCTGCTCAACAGGCAAGATATTACGGTTATAGAGTACCTCAACAACAACAAAGAACCAACGCATATAATCCATATTTAAGAGGATACTGATTTTAAAGTCTAGATTTTATTCATCATTAATTGTAAAATAAAACTTATGAATAAGAAGTTTCGTTTTTTAACGTCTGGCGAAAGTCATGGCAAATGCTTAAATGCAATTATTGAAGGAATACCTGCAGGCATTCCTATTAGTGTTGAAGAAATAAATAATGATTTATTCCGTCGCCAACAAGGTTATGGACGTGGTGGCAGAATGAAAATAGAATCTGATAAAGTAGAAATAAAATCCGGTGTAAGACACGGCTACACGACAGGTGCCCCTGTTTGTATTGAAGTTGTCAATAAAGATTATGAAAACTGGCAAACCATTATGACTCCAGACAAAATAGATTTGTCTGATGAAAACATTAAACAAATTATTGAAGAAAAATCATTTACAAAACTACGTCCTGGGCATGCTGATTATGCAGGTTCTGTAAAATATGGTTTCAAAGATTTACGAAATGTCCTTGAACGTTCAAGTGCTAGAAAAACGGCAATTGAAGTTGCTGTTGGTAACATTGCAAAACAAATCTTAAAACAATTTGATATAGAAGGTTTTTCAACTGTTCGAAAAATCGGACATATAGAAAACAAAAAATTATTACAAGATTTAGAACAAATCAAAGAACTTTCAGAAAAATCTGAAGTAAGATGTTTTGATATTGAAACTTCTGAAAAAATGAAAACGGAAATCGATAATGCGAAATCAAAAGGTGATACTCTTGGTGGTGAATTTGAAGTTATATACACAAATTTACCGGTAGGTTTAGGCTCTTACGTTCATTATGATAGAGCAATAGACGGACTTCTTGCACAATCTGTAATGAGTATTCCGGCAATAAAATCTGTTGAAATAGGTATAGGTAAAAAAACTGCAGAATTATATGGTAGTGAAATGCATGATGCATTCTACACAGAACAAGGCAATATTATTAGAAAAACAAATAATGCTGGTGGAATAGAAGGTGGTATGACAAACGGAGAAACCTTGATTGTTAGAGCCTCTATGAAACCTATTCCAACAATGAAAACACCACTACCAACAGTTGATATAAAAGATAACTCAGAAGCATCTGCTCATTTTGAACGTTCAGACACTTGTGCTGTTCCAGCATGTGCTGTTGTTGCAGAAGCAAGAGTAGCGATTGTTCTCGTTGATGAATTTTTAGATAAATTCGGTGGTGATAGTTTAAAAGAATTAAGGGCACATTATGAAGCCTAATATTATTCTTACAGGTTTAATGGGTGCTGGAAAAACTTCTGTTGGCAAAATACTTACAAGCAAGTTATCTGATTTTACATTTATTGATATTGATGAACAAATTGAAAAACTAGAAGGTATAACGATTTCTAAAATATTTGAAACAAAATCAGAAAAATATTTTAGACAACTCGAAACAAATACAATAAAACATTTTTCAGAAAAACGAAATCAAATCATTTCTTTAGGTGGTGGAGCACTTGAAAATGAATTAAATCGTCAATATCTATTTAATTCAGGTATTGTTTTTTATTTATATGCTACTACAGATGTTTTATATAACCGTATAAAAAAACAAAGTAATCGTCCATTATTATTATGTGATAATCCAAAACAAAAACTAGAAGAACTTTTAAAACAAAGAGAAATCAATTATAAAAAAGCAAATGTTATAATTGATACAACAAATAAATCATTTAATGAAATAACAGATGAAATTATAAGGAAAATATCATGCAAGAACCATCAATAATCGTTAATATACCAGAAACAAATTCAAAAAATTATCCAATATACATAAATAATGATAAAATTTCTAATTTAAAAAAAGAATTGGATAATATTACACAAAATCAGAAAAGATTAATAGTTATATCTGAAAAAGTTTATAAATTATATAACAAAGAATTGAATTTTGATAAAAAAGAATTGTTTATTTTAAAAGATGGCGAAGATAAAAAAACTATTAAAACTTTTGAAAAAATTATAAATAAAGCAATTAAATTAAAACTATCAAGAAAAGATATAATCATCGCAATAGGTGGTGGCGTCGCAGGTGATATGGCAGGTTTTGCCGCTGCATCATATATGAGAGGGATAGAGTTTATTCAAGTTCCTACGACTCTTTTAGCATGTGTAGATTCCTCTGTAGGGGGGAAAACTGCAATCGACATGCCAAGTGGCAAAAATTATGTTGGTGCTTTTTATCAACCTAAAGCAGTTTATATCAATCTAAATTTCTTAAAAACATTAGATGAAAAACAATACAAATCAGGTTTTGGTGAAATTTTAAAATATGCTTTTATAGAAAAAAATTGTATTAGAGAAGAATTTTATAACCTTTTTGAAATTTTAAAAAATCACGTTTCTGATTATGAAAAACGTGATGATGAATTCTTACATAAAATCATTAAAATTTGTCTTGAACTAAAATCATCTGTCGTTATTCAAGATGAAAAAGAAGGTGGACTTCGAAAAGTTTTAAACTTTGGTCACACTTTTGGTCATGCATTAGAAGAAGCAACAAAATACAAACGATATACACATGGCTTAGGAGTTGTATATGGCATGATGTATGTTTTCAATTTCGCATATCAAAATGGATTCTGTGATAAAAAATACTATGATAATGCATTTACCTTAATGAATATATATGGATATGAACCTGATAAATTTTTATTTATTAATAAGAAAAAAGTAATACAACTTATGAACAGTGACAAAAAAGCAGATAATAATATTATAACATTTATACTTCCTACAACATGTGGCGAAGTTGTTGAATATAAAGTCAAAGATAGTTCAAAACTTAAATTTGATGTTAAATATCATAATTAGCAAAAAATATTTTGTTTGGTTATTTAATCAATAGGAGAAATAACCATGAACACAAATTATTCTAATACAAATTTTTCATCATCATATATTCCAATGAAAAAAATACCAGTAACAAAGGTTTTAGATTCAGTATCGCCATATTTTGAACCACAAGGTTTTGGTAATAAATCAGTAAATGCTATAAGAAACAAAATCAATTCATCACAAGTTGGGATTGGAATTAGAAAGAATGAAGTTGTTCTTGTAGGAAAAGATAGAGAAGCAGACAATTTTATTTCACAATTATTAAAGAAAAATGACATTGAATCAAAATTTGTTCAAGATACTACAGAAACTAAATTTAATTCATCAGCAATAGATATAATTTTATAAAAATAAAAAGGTCAAGTAGGGGGTACTTGACCATAAACGGTTTGATTTCATTTTTCCAAAATAATTTTCTCACACGCCACCTTGTGCGTTAAATGTATATTTCTGAGTCTATCGTTTAGTTATTATTTTCCAATTTCTGTTGCTCTTGAAGCCATTGCTTTTGTAATATTGATAACAGCAAGGTTGGCTTCGTAAGCCCTTTGTGCCATAACAGCATCTGCCATATCAACCATAGCATTTACGTTTGATGAACGAATATATCCATTCGCATCAGCATCAGGGTGACCTGGCATATATAATCTTTCGCCCATTGTTGGATCTTCAACAACACCGTTGAATACTACACCACCTTGCAAATATGGAAGTGTACCTGTTCCAAACACATCATTTTTCATCTGTGTAAGAACACCTCTGAATGAAAGATCTTCTGTTGCATTCAAAATAGGAATTTTTCTAACATAATTTGGGGTATCAATATTCGCAATGTTCTTTGCATGAATATCCATTCTCAAACCATGTGCTTTTAGGGCATTTGCTCCTATATCAATTGATTCCATTATACCCATGATATGCCTACTTTCCTACGTTAATTACTGTTTTCATCTGTGTTATTATGTTTGACATTCTTCTTGTTGCCATTGTGTAAAGAATTGAGTTCTTTTGCATTTCAGTCAATTCATCGGCAGGATTGATTTCAACATTTTGTTCATAATCAAACATTGGCGATGGACCAATTTTTTGTGCTAATTTTGTTTCTAGTGCTGCAGTTGAACCACCCAAATATTGACTAAAATCAATATCACGTCTAACATAACCCGGTGTATCCACGTTAGCCAAGTTAGAACCAAGTGCTCTCTGTCTTTGTGCTATTAAATCCATCATTAGTGAGGTTTTTCCTACACAACCTAAAGCTGCAAAACCCATTAGTTAAACCCTCCAGTTTTATTATTCTCTGATGTTTATACCCTTATTGTACATATCATCAGCTACTTTCAATAAACGCATACTTGCAATCATTGATGCGTTCAATCTAAGCATTTCGTTAACAGAAGCATAGATATTAACATTTGATGTTTCTATTGCATTCTGTCTAAATGAACGGTGGTTTGAGATTAATTCAGGTTGACCAGAATCATCTGTTGCTACCATTTTGTTATTTACACCCTGTTCTAATCTTTCAGGGTTAGCAAATCCAACAAGTGGAATTGTACCAACACGTTTAGGCAATGAACCCGCCTCATCATACGTATATACATCTCCATTGGGATTAATTGTAAACTTATAATTGTTTGCAGGTAGTTTAATACCACCACCTACTAACCAACCATCTTTGGTATAAAGATAACCATCTTTTCCTTTTACAAAAGAACCATCTCTTGTATATTGAACTTCTCCATCTTCTGATGTTACAGGAATATATCCAGCACCTTCAATTGCAACATCATAAGGATTTTCAGTAATTCTAACTGAACCCTGAGAACAATCTGTTCTTTGTGCACCAGCAATATAGCCATCTTCTCTTAACATTTGCTCAAATCTTACAGATTTATAACCGTAAGTATTGTAGTTTGCTAAGTCATTACCTACATAACCTAATTTATCAAATTGTGTTGTGGCATTGTTTATACTTTTTCTTACAATAGCCTGTGCATTAAACATCATGATAAGAACCCTCCTATGATGCTGAACCCAATTGGCTTATCGCCTTTTGAGTATTTGTATTTTGCATAATGAAAATTTGTCTATTTGCTTCAAATGCTCTAATTGTAGGCATTACTGCTAAAAATTCATTCTGCAAAGAAACGTTTGAATATTCATTGTAGCCTTGTTTTACATCTGGTTTCATTACTGCCATACCAGATGAATCAACAACACCCATTGTTGCTACATATTGTAGTTTTCTAGTATCTTTGTTAAAAACACTTACTCTACCTTTTCTATCAACTTGAATATTTTTTAAATCACTTGGAACAAATGGAAGTTTTATAGGTACTCCACTATCAGAAAGAACATTTCCATCTTCTAATGATAATAAATAACCCTCTTTATCCAATTTAAATCTACCGTCACGTGTTAACTTAACACCTTGAGGAGTATTTATTTGAAAATAACCTTTTGTTGCTATTGCAATATCAAGAGGTCGTTCTGAAACTTGAATACGTCCGACTTGTTCGTCAACGTTTGTTGATATACCGTGTACACCTAAAAATTCTGTGAAAGATGAAACAACGGCTTGTTTTCTTTGATAACCAACTTTATCAAATCCAGTAACATTCTCGTTGGTAATGCCAAGCAACTCATTTGAAACTTGCATTGCTCTGATTGAGGATCTTATACCTGGTTCACAATACCTGATACCTGTGCTTATTTTCATTTTTACCTCTCTCGTTAGTTAAACCGTTTTTATATATATCGGAACTTCTACTCACATCGTTAGGACATTTGCCTTTTTTTCATCTGTTTAGATGAGTCCTACTCTGTTTATAATTATATTTTTTAAGAAGTCAACGTTAGTTATAAATGGGGTTTATAGTAGGTTTGATTCATATATATTATTATTTTTATTATTTAATTTTTTCATAGTAATTTTGTCACCAAAAATACGTAAAATATACAATGTTGAACTAATTTCAGTATCTATTTGAATTTTTATGCCTCATTTCTTTGACCGCAAAGAAACGAGGCGGAAAGAAACTCTCAGCGACGCTTCCGTTCACACGAGAATTATATAATTCAACAATTGAGTCTCACAACTCGTGATTTTGTATATTTTTTAATGTTTCAAAATCACTCAAACAGTTCGACATTATGTTTCATTAACATTCTCGGTTCACTCCGCTATTGCCGATTTTTAGTTATGTAATATTTGCTATATTTTAATTACTGTCATTGCGAAAAATGGATTTTCGGTAGAGTGAGCGAATAAAATGAGCGAAACTCGTAAGAGTGTAAAACACGAAATGAACGACTAAATTCTTTAGAATTTAAAAGTGAATATAGTGTTTAACACACCCGAATAATCCAAGACATTAATGTAAATTTGTAGCAATCCAGTATAGAGTCATTCCAAACTTGTTTCGAAATCTATTTAATAGATTCTTCGCTACGCTCAGAATGACGAAAATAGTGTCATACTGAGGCTTTAGCCAAAATATCTATTTTATCATTTACAAAATAATATAAAAAAAAAACATTAAATTAAACAATTTCAAGCATAAAAAAAAGCTATGTTAATACATAGCTGTTGATTAGGGATATGTGTATCGTCGTTTTTATTTAAGGAGTATATGGTTATATTAGCAGTTCGTTTTAGAAATAAAATCGTTAAAAAGTAGGATTTAAAAATTCACAAACAATACCAACGAAGTATTCTATTTTCTATAAGTCCGTATTTGTCATAGTTAAGATATTTAATATTAATAAAAATATGATAGAATAATAAAAAGGAGTTTAATGCATGACAACAACAGTAGAAAAACAAATCATCAAACCAAATCAAAGCCAAGAAGAATGTATTAAAGCATTAAATGGACCAATTATGGTACTTGCAGGGCCTGGAACAGGAAAAACTTTTACTGTTGTCGAAAGAATAAAATACATGCTTAGTCAAAATATCATGCCAGAATCTATATTATGTCTAACATACTCCGAAGCCGCTGCAGCCGAAATGAAAACAAGACTAGTAAAAGAAGTAGGTGCCATTGCTGGTGCTGTTGTTATTCATACATATCATGCTTTTTGTACAGATATCATTAAAAATAACCCAATAGATTTTGAACTATTAGATGGTTTGACTGTCGCTGACGAAATGACTAAACGTACGTTAATGACCGATGCAATACACGAATACAAACCTAAATATCACATAACAAAATGGGGCGATGCTGATTATTATGTTCCTGAATTACTAGGAGATGTTGATTCAATCAAAAAAAGCCTAATAACAAAAGAACAATATTTTTATAATCTTGAAAATCATGCTTTATGGCAAGGTAAAATGAATGAACTAGAAGAAGAAAAAATTGAACGTGAAGAAAAAAATAAAGCAATGAAATCCTTTATGGGTAAATATGAACAACATAAAAAGAAAATGGGCAAAGCACGTGAAGCATGGGAAATTTATGAAATATATGATAGAAATTTAAAACAAAATAACTATATTGATTTTAATGACATGCTAAATATGGTTTTAGAATCTTTTAATAATAATGATGAACTATTATCAAGAGTTTCAAAAAAATTCAAATATTTTCTTGTTGACGAATACCAAGATACAAATATGATTCAAAATAATATTGTTTTCAAACTTGCAGAAGGAGCAGGAAACGATAATATTTTTGTTGTTGGTGATGATGACCAAATTATTTATGAATTTCAAGGTGCAAGAACAGATACATTAGAAAAATTCTTAAAAAAATTTCCTCAAACAAAAGTTATTTGTTTAGATGAAAACAATCGGTCTACTCAAACTATTCTTGATTTTAGTTATAACGTAATTTCACAAGATAAAACCAGATTAGAATTTAATCCAAACTTCAAACAATTCAATATCAGAAAATCTTTAAAAGCAATGAACCAAGAAATCTGTGCAAAAAACAGACCAATACATTTACATTGCTTTACTGATAATGTTCAAGAAACAAATTTTATTGTTGAAGAAATAGAAAATCTGATTAAATCACCTGATGCACCAAAAGATAAAAAAGGAAATACTGATTTATCACAAATTGCTATCTTAACAAGAGAAAATGGTGAACTAGAAAAATATGCTGAACTATTAAAAGCAAAAAATATTAAATACCAATTAAAAAAATCTAGCAGTATCTTTGATATTAAATCATCACTATTAGTATATTTCTATTTAAAAGCATTATATAATCCTGCAATTTACGCAGAAAAATTGTTTGGTCTATTAGGTTCAGAACCTTTTGACTTTGAAGCAGAAGATTATATGTTTTTATTATCACAATTTAGATTAAATGGTAAAAATTTTATCGAAAATATTAGATTAAACATTGATTATAACTGGAAGAATAAAGAAAAAGTCCATAAATTTCTTAAAACTTATGATAAATTAAAAAAATTACAATTAACAGAAAATCTTAAAAATTTTATTATTGCAGTATGCAATGAAACAGGAATTTTAGAATTTTTTGTTAATTCAGAAATAAATCGTACTGAAAACATTTTGGCCATCAAAAAAATTATTGATGAAGTAGGAGTATTCAAACGAAATGAAAAAGGTGCTTTCTCATTAGGAGATTTTATAAAATATTTAGATAAAGCAATCGAATTAGATATTCCTATAGAAATAGAAAAAGATGAATTAGTACAAAATGCAATACAACTAATAACATTACATAGTAGCAAAGGACGTCAATTCGACTATGTCTATATGCCAAATCTTGTTGCAAAAAAATGGGAAAAGAAACGTAATAAAAATAATATCAGTTTACCAATAATTGACGAAGATAAATTTGTAAATGATGACGATGCTGAAAAATCATCAAATTTAAGATTATTGTTTGTTGGTATAACAAGAGCAAAATATGGATTAACTATTTCATATCCAAATATGTCTAACAATTTAACACAAGAATTTACAAGTTTATTATCTGACGTTATCTCTGAAAGCGGATTTGAAAAATTTGTGCATGAAATGACTCAACAAGATTATGTTTTGGAATTAGCAAAATCATTTAATCAAAAGAAATTTGATTATGTTGGTACATTCAAAGATGAAATACAAGCAAGAATAAAAGATTTTGTATTAAGTCCTAGTTCTTTGAACTCATATTTGAATTGTCCAAGAGAATTTTTGTATAATAATCTTTTAAAGATACCGACTTACGAAACTGATTGGTCCAATGCAAATTATGGTAGTGCAGTACACAAAACATTAGAAAATGCTGCCAGAATGATGATAAATGAAAATAAATACCCAGATTTAGAAACATTTATACAAGATTTCAATAATAATTTAGATAAACAAGAATTTGATTCTGATGAAATAAGATTAAAATATAAAGAAAGAGGCGAAAGTCGTTTAAAAGAATTCTATCCTCACTTTATTGAAACAAGTCATAACAGAATGGATAAAGTTGAATATACATTAGATACAGTTCCAATAGATGATTATATCGTTACAGGTAAAATAGATAGAATCGAAAAAAATAATGATGAAACATACTGTTTATTTGATTATAAAACAGGTTCTGCAAAACCAAAATCTCAAATCGCAGATGGAAAAGATTATGAAAAATATCTAAATCAATTAAGATTTTACAAGTTGGCGTATGAGTCATTATACGAAAATAGTAAGGTTTCAATGGTTGGTTTAATCTATCCTGAAGATTTTGAACATAATTTCTATATTGAATTAACTCAAGAAGACAATAAAATTATTAAAAATAAAATTATAGAAACATACAAAAATATTTCTAATATGAATTTTGAACCAATCAATAAAGAAAAAAATTGCCAATATTGTAACTATAAACAATTATGTAAGTTAAATTTATTCTAATTACAACAATTCTTTTGGTATATGAGGAAATTCCGTTTGAATTTCTTTTCCTTGTGATATGTAATTTGCCATCTCTTTATAACCTTTTTCATAAGCAATTTTTTCAGTAAGATTTTTTCTATACTCTTTAAAATCTTTGTAAAATGGTACATAATTATCTATAGCATTGGTATATTGTTTTGCCTCTTCAAGAAGTTTTTTATCTTTAATCTTACCTTCTTGCTTTGCTATTTTTTGGGTATATTGAGTTCTTCCACCTGTATTTCTAGCATCAAGATACCATTGCCAAGCATGTTCTATCTCATGCGATGTAGTTTCTGCAATTCTTGCTTTTGATTTAATATTATACTCACGACTAAAATTGATTGAACCATTTTCATCAGAATAAAAAGCAATTAAATTTTTTTCATCTCTAAGTGGTCGATAATCCTTATTTATAATTATATTGGTATATTCAAGATTTCTTTCTTGAATATAATGTTCTGCTAACTTTGTTTTTGCAGCATCAAAATCTAATGCACGCATTGATAAGAATTTATCATGTTTAGGAATTTGTGTATTATAAGTTTTTACAGATTTTGGATTTATTCTTCGAGAATCGTTATTTACGTTAAACTCTAACTCTTTTGTTGGATTTTTATCTTTTGAACCAATTTTAGGATATTCAACAAATTGATGTTGTTCTTTATAACCTAGTTCATTTACAGTGACTTTTGATAGTATTTTTTCACCAGTATTTACATTTTCTGACAAATGATTTGTTTGTGTTTTTTGTTTATTCCAAAAAACTATTGGATCACGTTGTAGAAAATCATATAACTCTATATTATCTTTATATTCATTTATTCTACGTCTTGATAAGGTATATTCTCGTATTGTTGTAGAATTAACATATTCATCATTTCCAATAACATTATCTTGATGAGAATATAATCTATTTCTATAAGGCTTATCGTGATAATCAAAGGCCCTCTCCATAATTTGTCCCTTTTCATCACGGAAAGTTGTTATTTTTCTTTGCAAAGACGGATTATCTTTCAAACCAACTACAACTTCATCAACAGTTTTTGGTGTTCTAAAATTTAATCTTATTGCATTTTTATTATATTGAGCAAAATCTTGTCCAATTGATTTTGAAATTAGTCTATAATTCCCCATATTTAATTAATATTCAAACAAAAAATATTTTGCTATTTTAAAAATTGATATATTTGCAGTATTAAACCACTTTTGATTTTTTTGTTATAATGGTAACAAAGAGGAATAAACAATGAAAGATATGCTAGATAAAATATTGCAGATAGAAAAGCGATACAATGAACTTGGTGTAACACTTTCCGATCCTGCAGTAATTCAAGATTATAACAAATTCAGAGATTTATCTAAACAAAGAAAATCAATGGAAGAAACAGTAGAATTGTATTATGCATGGAAAAAAGCAACAGATGCAGTTGCTGATGCAAAAGAAATGATACATACTGAATCAGATGAAGAAATGAAGGCATTTTTAAAATCTGAAATGGAAGAAAATGAAGCAAAAATTGCTGAATATGAAGAAAAGATGAAAGTTCTTCTTCTACCTCGAGATCCTATGGATGATAAAGATATTATGCTTGAAATCAGAGGTAGTGCTGGTGGTGACGAAGCAAACATTTTCGCTGGTGATTTAATGAGAATGTATTTACGTTATGCTGACAAACAAGGTTGGCAAACACAAATATTAAGTAAAACTGATTGTGAAGCAGGTGGTGTTTCTGAAGTAATTATTTCAGTTAAAGGTGATGCTGTATATTCACAATTAAAATATGAATCAGGTGTACACAGGGTACAAAGAGTTCCTGTAACTGAATCACAAGGTAGGGTTCACACATCAACTGCAACAGTTGCAGTTATGCCTCAGGTTGACGATGTTGATGTTGAACTAAATATGAACGATGTAGAAATTACAACTGCTCGTTCCGGTGGTGCTGGCGGTCAAAACGTAAACAAAGTAGAAACTGCTGCCAGAGTATTCCACAAACCTACTGGTATTATGATTTTCTGTACAGAAGAACGTTCTCAACTTCAAAACAAAGAACGTGCCTTAGAAATCTTAAAAGCAAAACTTTATGATTTAGAAGTACAGAAACAAACAAAAGAAATAACAGATTTAAGACGTTCACAAGTTGGTACTGGTGACAGAAGTGAAAGAATTAGAACTTATAACTTCCCACAAGGTCGTTTGACTGACCATAGATTAAATCACAATTTGAATGTTTGGACTGTTATTGATGGTGATTTAGATGAGTTAATTCATTTACTTATCGAATATGACCAAAAATTGAAACTTGAAAAATTAGCAGAATCAGCAACAGAATAGAGGTATGATTGACTGAAAGAAAATGCATCGGCTGTGGTGCGATAAAAGATGTTAAAGAGTTAATTAAAATTACCAAAAATTTTGTTGATGGAAAGGTTATTGTTAACCCAAATTCAAAAATATTTGGTAGATCAGCATATCTTTGTTATAATGAAAAATGTAAAGAGTTAGCATTCAAAAAAAATAGATTGAATAGGGCTCTAAAATCCTCACAGGATTTGAAAGGATTATTGAATGGACGAGAATATTAGAGTAAGTGAATTAGCAAAAGAACTTGGTTTAACAAGTAAAGAAGTAATTGAGAAGTTTGCTCAATTATCTATTACTGTTAAATCTCATTCTAATGTTGTTACTCCGCTTCAAGTTAGAAAATTAAAAGATTTTATCGCCGGTGGTTCAAAATTGCCAAGCAAAAAACCAAAAGCATTTATTGTTAAGAAAGCAAGGAAAAAAGAACCAGAAACAGATGTAAAACCTGAAATTATAAAAGAAAAACCTGTTGAAAAAGAAGAAACACCTAAAAAGGTAGTTGAAGTTGTAAAAAAAGAACCTCCAAAAAGCAGATTAGAAATTGTTAAGAGAGTTCCGATTAAACGTGTAGAAATTGTTCAACAAGGTAATAAACGTCCTGTTCAAAAACAAGTTAATCAATCTGAATCTAAATTTAACAAAAATAAAATTAATTCAGTAAAAAATAATGATAACAAAAAAGATGGTGAAAATAATTCAGATAAATTCAAAAAAGATAAACCAAAACGTCCTATTGAACGTCATATAATCCCACAAGATATATATGAAAATAAAGGTTTTTCAAAGAAAAAAAGTGCAACCGATAAGAAGAAAAATAAAGATTATAATTCCAAAAAAGAAGAACAAGAAAGAATTTCATTAGAAAAAGCGGCAGCACAACACCACAAGAAAAAAGTTCAAAAAGAAGAAGAAGTTGAACAAGTAAAATCAATTGTCGTTGATAGAGCAATGACAATTAGTGAACTTGCTGAGAAAATTCAAAAAACACCTGCTGATATTGTTAAATTTCTTATGTTCCAAGGAATTATGGCAACTGTAAACCAACTTATTGACGTTGATGTTATTAAAAAGGTTTGTGCAGAGTATGAATTAGAAGTTCTTGATGAAGATTTAGATGCTTACATTGAAGAAGAAATGAAAGAAGAAGAACATAAAAAAGTTCTTACAGATGTTGATAAAAAATTATTAAAGAAACGTGCTCCAGTTGTTAGTATCATGGGACACGTTGATCACGGTAAAACTACATTATTAGATAGTATTCGTGCATCTAAACATAAAATTGTTTCAACCGAAGTTGGTGGTATTACTCAATCTATTGGTGCATATACAGTATACCTAGATAATAAAAAAGAAAAGAAAATTGTATTTGTTGATACCCCTGGTCACGAAGCATTTACAGAAATGCGTGCTAGAGGTGCAAAAGCAACTGACATAGCAATTCTTGTAGTTGCAGCCGATGATGGTATTATGCCTCAAACAATTGAAGCAATTAACCACGCAAGAGCCGCAGAAGTACCTATTATTGTTGCAGTAAACAAATGCGATAAACCAGGTGCTGATCCTGATAGAGTTCTTACTCAATTAACTGAACACGGTTTAATTCCTGAAGAATGGGGTGGAGATACTATCACAGTTAAAGTGTCAGCATTATTAGGTACTGGTATTGATGAATTATTAGAATATATCTGGTTATTAGCAGATATCAAAGACTTGAAAGCAAATCCAAAAGCAGAAGCATCAGGTGTAGTTATTGAAGCAAACCTTGATAAAGGTAAAGGTCCTGTTGCGACACTATTAGTACAAAACGGTACATTACGTGCTGGTAATTGCATCGTAGTTGGTACTGCTTGCGGACGTGTTAGAGCATTACTTTCAGACTCAGGCGAAAGAATCAAAGCAGCTGAGCCATCTACACCAGTTGAGATATTAGGTTTATCTGAAGTACCATCTCCTGGTGAGTACTTTGAAGTTGTTAAAAATGAAAAAGAAATGAAATCTATCGTTGCTGAACGTCAAGAAAAAGAACGTAACAAACGTTTAGATGCAATGCTTCCTGCTCACATTAGAAAAGAATCTGGTGCTACTGACGGTGATATTCCTCAATTAAACTTAATTATCAAAGCAGATACTTATGGTTCTGCAGAGGCAGTGTCACAAGCGATTGCTCAATTTGAATCTAAAGAAGTTATTACAAAAATTATTCACGTTGGTGTTGGTGATATTTCAGAAGCCGACGTTATGTTGGCATCAGCATCAGGTGCATTAATTCTTGGATTTGGTGTTAAAGAAGATAACAATGCATTAATTGCAGCAGATAAAGAAGGTGTTGTAATTAAAAAATATGATATTATTTATCAAATCTTAGAAGATATTGAAAAGACAATGATTTCATTATTATCACCTGAAACAAAAGAAATCGTTGTTGGTCAAGCAGAAGTTCGTCAAGTATTTACTATTGGTAAAACTATTAAAATCGCTGGTTGTTACGTTAACGAAGGCAAAATCAATCGTGCTAATACTGCTAAAATTAAAAGAGATGGCAAGATTATATTTACTGGTAATATTGACCAACTTAAGAGATTTAAAGATGACGTTAAGGAAGTTGCACAAGGTTATGAATGTGGTATTTCTTTCGTTAAATTTAATGACGTTGAAGTTGGCGATGTTGTTGAATTTACAACTACCAAAGAAATTGAAAGAACTGAATTAGAATAATTAACGTAATTTATAAACTAGATAAATTAACAACATTTATTGTTGTTAGTTTAGTGTGTTATATTTATCATAATTAAATTCCCAATCTTTTTTAGTTTTTATTATACTTGTATGTAATATGTGTGAATACTTTTCTAATAAAAATGTTATATTCACTAAATCATTATATTTAATTGAATCTAAGCCATTTTCTATAAAATTATGCACCATTCTTGAAAAAGTATCTACATAACTACTATAATTTGATAATTTCTGAATATTCATATCCATTATATCTATTTTATTTGACTTCATAATAACACCATTTTATTATATTTTCCGTTATTTATATTTTATTATAGAACAGTTTTATTTAATGGTCAAATATTCATTTCTTTGTTATAATAACTATAATGAAGTTTTGAAGAAATATTAAAGACTTCAATAAAAGGTAACCAGAATAATTTAAAGGAAATAAAAATGACTTTAAGAAACGAAAGAGTTAGAAAAGAACTTATGCGTGAAATCTCTGATATTTTAAGAAAAGAAGTTAGAGGTTTAGAAGGTGTTGTATCTATTGTAAATGTAGAAGTTTCTCACGATAACTCTTACGCAAAAGTTATTTATAGTGTTTTAGGTAATCCTGAACAAATAGAAAAAGATAAAGCAGTTATCGAAAAGAATACCCCAAGAATTAGATATGAAGTTGGTAAAAGAATACGTTTAAGATTAACTCCAGAACTTCGTTTTGTATTTTCAGATTGTTTAGAGCAAGGTTCACGTGTAACTGAGTTGATTAATAAAATCTCTAGAGGCGAAATAAAATAAATGTTCGGGTTTTTAAATGTTTACAAACCTATTGGAATGACATCACACGATGTTGTTGCCATACTTAGACGTGTTACTAAAATAAAACAAATAGGTCATACTGGTACGTTAGATCCATTTGCTGAGGGTGTATTACCTATTTGCATTGGTAAATCAACTAGATTAATTGAATATTTAGAAGATGATAAAGCATATATTGGCACATTTTGTTTCGGCAAATCAACTTCAACTTATGATATAGAGGGAGATACTGTTGAAACATTTACAAGAAAAGTTACACAAACCGATATAGAAAATATTTTAAATGATTTTGAGGGCGAAATAGAACAAATACCACCTATTTATTCTGCAATAAAAGTTAATGGCAAAAAATTATACGATTATGCCAGAGAGGGTAAAACTGTAGAAATTAAATCTAGAAAAATTTTTATTGAAAAAATAGAGTTAAAATCATTTGATGAAGAAAATCAAATTGCACAAATTTATATAAAATGTTCTAAAGGTACTTATATCAGAAGTATAGCAAATGATATGGGTAAAAAACTAAATAATGGTTGCTATCTATCAAAATTACAAAGAGTACAAGCAGGGAAATTTTTTCTTGAAAATGCAACAAAATTAGAAAATTTCAAAACAAAAGAGGATGTTGCAAATAAACTAATAAACCCTTTAGAATATTTACCTCAACAACGACAAGAACTAAATGAAATTGAATATGAAAGAATTTCACATGGTATGCCAATATACAATAGAATTGATGCTAAAAATGGTATTGTGATACTTTCAAAACAAAATAATTTAATTGCTATTGCAGAAGTCGCTGACAACGGTTTAAAAGCAAAAAAAGTATTTATATAGAAAAATCATTTTTTCTTATATAAAAAATTTTCCCATACTTATCTATACTTTCTTTAATTGCACAATCTTCTAATGTTGAATAATTAATAATATCAAATTTATATGGAGTAGGTAAATCATCAAGTTCGCCAGCTATTTTATAAAAGGTTTTATTATTTTTTGTTAAAATAGCGAAATCAATATCTGAACCATTACGATATGTTCCTTTTGCTCTAGAACCAAAAATTATAA
>SAMEA3663118__coassemble_127_pt1 | contig 39440 bp, 30 predicted proteins | sample SAMEA3663118__metabat2_high_PE_014 | metagenome-assembled genome bin SAMEA3663118 (sample SAMEA3663118) | pig gut metagenome | biome: pig gut; feature: pig-associated habitat; material: faeces | place: Denmark | collected 2012
GGAATTTCTCTCTTTAAAATTTCATTATAAACCATTGTACCACCGCTTGATTTATACGGTCGTTCATTTTCATCAGGAAAATCAAATTGAACGAACCAATAGTCATATAAAGTCTTTGCAAAATTTTCTAATTCATAATTTATTTTATTATTTAGTTCAATTTTTTTATCAATAATTTTCAAAATAAAAGCAATTTGATTTTGATTATCAAGAGAAGGAAGGTTTATTGGTATTGAATAATAAGCACTATTTGTCATACTTGGTAATGTTGAACCTGTATATAAATTATTAAAATTTAATGCCTTTAAATAATTGTATAAATAATATGGAGCAACTTTTTGCTTGTTTATAATAGACCAATACATTGTATCAACTGTCCAAAACTTACCATTAACAAACATTATATTATTTAATGTTCCTTTTCGTGGAAGTAATATAGATTCTCCGTCATACAACCATTTATTTATTGAAGTCATATATCCACCTGAACCATAAACAGGTATTATTCCTTCCTCAATATTACGATAATCAGTACCATTTTTGATTTCTAATAAATCTTTTAGTTTAAATTGGTTATATTGCATATTGCACCGCCAATCTGAACGGATTGCTCAAGAGTGCAAATATGCGAGAAATAAGCGGTCGTTTATTTTCGTCAGGGAAATCAAATTGAACAAACCAATAATCATATAAAGTTTTTGCTATTTTTTCTAACTCTAAATTGATTATATTGTTTAACTTTATCTTTTTATCAATATAAGATAATAGATTAATTTGTAATTTTTGCAGACTTACACTTGGAATATCTACTAGTAATTCTTTTAAATCGTTAATAAATATACACTTTTGAACAGCACCCTTAGAATTATTTATCAATCTATTTTGTAGAGAATTTAATGAAAGATAATAGTATAAATACTGTGGTAAAAGCTTATTCTTATCACATTTTATAATGCCAACACTTCTCTGAAATTCATAATTTGGTTTTTCGGCTACAATAGCAAGCTTACCTAAAGTCCCAACTGTTGAAATTAAAACATCTAATTCCTCAAGTTTTGTTCGTTTATTTATTTTTTTATAACTATCTTCCGAAATTTTTCTATCGGAGGGTGTAATTATGACTTCACCATTAATAATGTTTTTATTGCTCAGTAAGTAATACTCTCCATTCGGAGCATCTTCAACACTACCATGTTCACCATCAGTAATATTTATACAATAATCTGATAACTTTTTATTCATACTTCAACAACTCCAACTGCTTTTGTATTTCATCTTCCAATTCGTGGGATTGTTTGAAATATTCTTTAAGATTTGCTTTATATTCATTCATTTTGGCTTCAAATTCTTCTGCCGTTATATCAACATATTCAATCTTTACATCGAAATATTGACCTGCTGAAAGAGAATAGTTCTTGTTTTTAATATCGTCATAAGATACAAGGATTGAAAAATCATCAATTACTTCTTGTTTATTAAATGTTTCGATGATTTTGTTTTCTTCTTCTTCAGATAGTACTGTCTTTTGAGTTTTGCCTTCTTTTACTTTTGTTCCTAGTTTCGATGCATCCATTAAAAGAACCTGACCGCCTTTATTTTCTTTATCAATAAAGAGAACAGAAACGTTTGTACCTGTTGTTGCAAAAATATTTGAAGGCATAGAAACTACACCACGCAACATTTCTCTATCAATAAGTCTTTGTCTGATTGTTTTTTCAATACCTGATTGAGCAGTAATAAATCCTGTCGGAACAACAACTGCGGCTTTACCGTTATCTGCCAAAGAATACATTATATGCTGCAAGAAACAAAGGTAAATAGCCATTTTGTCCTTATCTTTGTTAGGAATTTTTGGTATTCCTGCAAAAAATCTTTCTTTATTGGCTTCTGTGTCTAAATCCTCCCTACCATCAGAAAAATCTAATTTAAAAGGCGGATTTGAAACAATATAATCAAATTTCTTAATTTTATCGTTTTCCGTATGGGCCGGAATTGTCAGAGTATTTCCTTGAACAATGTTTGGAATTGAATGAATTAGATTATTTAATATCAAATTCAATCGCAGCATCGTTGAAGATTTTTGTGAAATATCTTGTGAAAATATTGTACATTTATTTGTTCCAATAGCATGTGCAATACTCATTAATAATGTACCGGAACCTGCCGAAGGGTCATAACATGTAACATTAGATGGTTTTTCATTACCGACGAGTATTTTTGCCATAATTTTTGCAACGGCTCTTGGTGTATAATATTCAGCATATTTTCCACCACCATCTTTATTATAGTCTTTTATTAAATATTCAAATATTATCGCAAAAAAGTCATATCCTAGCCCAAACGCTTTTTCAAAATTGAAATTACAAAGCTTGCTAATAATTGCTCTTGCGAAATCATTTCTTTTTGAGGGATCGGTTATGTAATTACTAATTCTTTCAAACAGTTCTATTTTTGCATTAGAATCAGTTCTTACAGAAAATATTGCATTATTGTAATTTGCTATGCCGATCAATGTATCATCAAGAAATTCTGCGATATTGTCTTGATTCATATTATTAAATAAATTGGATAGCAAATGCTCTTTTTTTAATTTGGCATTATCACCCATAAAAAGCATTAATTCTTCATATTCATCATTTGTAAGCTTTTCAAATTCTGTTTCCCAATGTTCAACCTTTTTAAAGCGTTCATCAATATTTTTTAATTCATAACCAAATTTATCATTTAAAAATTTGTACAAAAACATTTGCGTAATGATTTTAAATTCGTTTCCATCATTACCTAAACCGTAGCCTGCACAAGTTGCCTTTAAATTATCAATTAGCTCTTCTGTTTGTTTTTTTATATCTTCCATTAAGCAACATCTCCATTGTGTTCCTTGATATATTCACTTGTTATATCATTACCTAACTTTTTCTTTGTAGAAAAATCAATATTTAGCCAAGATTTTAATCCTTCTGCGACAAATTTTATAACTTTGCTACCAAATGAAGGCTCATTATCTAAAATTGCAGCGTGATTTAAAATTTCTTCATCTGTTTTTTCTTTTACTTCTGATAAAAATTCTTGTATCTGAATATCATCATCTGATATATGTTGTTCTTTTATTCTTTTATGTAATCTTGCAAACTTTTCATCAGATTTATATTTCTGTTTTAGTAACTCATTTTTTCTATTCAGTGCTTCAGAACGAGCATATAGTTCTTTAATTTTTATTATATTTTCTCTAATAAATTCTTGAGAAACATCTGTAAGATTGCCTTTTTCAAACAATCTTTGTAACTCTTCTTTTAAGGTAATAAACTCAATATCTTTTTTATCAAAATTATGCAGTAATGATTCTCTTGTATGTCGCAAAATATTTTTTAAATCATCTGCAAGTTTTAATTCTTCATCTTTTATTTTTACAAAAGAAAATACTATATCTTCCATTGCCAAATTTAGCAAATTCATGGCATTTGAATTGTTTTCCAAAGCTTCTTTTTGGTTGATAAATGTTATGTGATTTTCGACTTCTGTCAATAATCCTCTCATCTTATGAAAATCAAGTTTGTCGATTATTTCATCATATTCGTTATATCGAATAATGTTATATAACTCCCTAGCCATAACTAAGGCTTTTTTAATTTTTAATAACTCTTCTTTATCTGATATTTTAGTAATTTCTTGAGAAAATAGTTCCGCATTTTCTGTTGGGTATTGCCATAAAACCTTTTTAATTTCTTGTATATCTTCTTCGATTTCTTTTTGAGTTTTAAATAAATCACTATAATATTTTCTTTCATCTCCCAACTGTGCATTTAATTCATCCCAGTATGCTTTATTTGCTTTATCAAATTGCTCTGTAATATCTGCAAAATCGACAACATAACCATATCTAAAATCTTTATATGGTCTATTTACTCTTGTCAGGGTTTGCAATAAATTATGATCTTTTATTTGTCGTCCAATATATAGTTTCTTTAATCTTGGAGAATCAAATCCCGTTAATAGCATATTATATACAAACAATAAGTCGATTTCACCAGCTTTAAAATTATCTACGATTTCCTTACGTTCATCTTTAGAATATACGTCATGCAATATGATTTCTGCTTTATTAGGAATGTCATCATTATCTTTATAGTATTTGTCAAAAAGGTCTTTAAATTTTTTAGCCTGTTTAGAACTCTGGCAGACAACCATACCGCCAATTGTATCGTTACCATATTTTGTTCTTGAATCTTTTAAATCTTGGACAATATATTCAAGCATTGGTCTTGCAAAATTATCGTGTGAATACAAATCATCAGGATCTATATCACCTTTTGCCAACTGAATGTTTTCCAAGATTTCCGATAATTCAGATTTGTACTGAGTATCTATATCTTCTCTCATAAGACGTAGCGTATAGCCATCAGCAATAGATGAATTATAGTAATATTTATGAATATATTCGCCCCAAATATCAGTTGATTTTGTTTTGCCAATTAATGGGGTTCCTGTAAGAGAGATAAAGACAGCATCTCTATCAGAGTTTACAAGGTTTGGTAAAAAAGAACCTTTTTCGTCATAACTTCTATGTGCTTCATCTATAAAATAAACTCTTTGAATATTGATATTATAATCTGGAGCTTTAGCAACTGATTCTTCTGAAAATTTTTGAATATTTACAACAGTTATCTCATTGCCACCGTCATTATTATCTTTGGTCTCAATTTTACCAATAGACTTGGTAAATTCTTCTTTTGAATTTACAGTTTTAACTATTAACTTTCTTGCTGCAAATTCTTTTTTAGCTTGCGTTAGTAGATCAATTCTATCTACTATAAAATAAAATTTAGGAATAATATTTTGTTTTTGGAAATAATCTGTAAGCCATTTTACATTAAAATATGCTAGAGCAGTTTTACCGGAACCTTGTGTATGCCAAATAATACCCTTTTTAGGCTCATTCTTTTTTGCACATTCTATAAGCCTTTCCTGTATTGCAAGCGATGCAAAAAATTGAGGATAGCGCATTATATGCTTTTCGGTTACAGTAGTTTCTTTATGAGCTCTTTTTACATATGTTATTCCATATTTTAAAAAGTTTTTCAACCTACATTTTGAAAATAATGAAAGTATCATTCTGTTTGTAGGCTTAGTTACATCTTTATTTGTTATAAACTCTTGAGTATCTTTTATTGATACATAATTTGTATCTTTAAGGATAAATCTTTCAATCTCACGATTTTCCGGCTCTAAAATATTTGTTAAGTCTTGTGGTCGTTCTTCTCTAAAATGATTAAAAAAAGCATCTTTTTTAGATGTGGTAGAATAAAAGGCGCCACTAATAGGAATAGGTTCTGTTTCGTCATACTCCATGTTGTTCGAAAACATTAGAATTTGTGAGATATTTATAAATCGCCGGAATTTCTTATTTGTAAACCGTTGATTCATCATTCTTTCTTTTTCAACAATGATTCCGCCTTTATTATTTGGCTTTTTGACCTCGATGAAGCATAGAGGCATTCCATTTATTAGTAACGTAATATCAGGTCTAAATTCATCATCACCATTTTTACAAGTTAATTCAGTAACAACGTTAAATGCATTATTATCAAAATTTTCAAAATCAATTAGTTTAATACCTGTAGGAGAAATAAGTCTTTTATAAAATTCTTCACCTAAGTCATCATAGTCAAGTACATTTGTAATTTCTTTTAATTCACGTTCAATATCTTTATCTGTTAAATCAAAAGAGTTTATTTTTCTTATACTTTCTGAGAAAATGTCAGTAAAAATATTTGTTTCTATATCCCATTTTGCATTTTTCAATGACAGATACTTATAACCTAACCTTGTTAGTGTAATTATTGCTGGAATTTTTACCCTTGTATCTTCATTAAATGCCATTCGGAACTCCTATTATTTGCTTGATTTAATATTATCATGAACATATAAATCTTGCGCTTGGTTTAACTATCTTATTAGAATACACTATAAATATGTCATATTTGGACAAGGTTAAATAATTAAATAAATATAAATTATTCATTGAATATTAATAAATAGTTATAGAATATAAGTATGATCGCTATCCAACGAGATAAATTAATATCAGTTGAAGATTTCTGCAATGAAATGGGCAGATTAATATATTACTTTGATCAAACTATAGATACAATTAGATTTGATTCAAAAACTTTAGTTGTATATTTAACTCTTATCAAAAAAATTATTTCAAATGCTGATGCTGCAAATAAACTACTTTTAGAAGGACATATTAAGGAATCCAAAATTATTTTACGGAGTGCAGTTGAAAGCGTAATTTTGATTACATATTTATCTCAATTCCCAGAGAAAATAGAGGATTACCTTGATGAAGCACAAATTTTAAAGATTAAAAATAATTTTATTATTTACAAAAATATACGTGATGGTGAACCAATCGATGTTAATGGGACAACTATATCGAAAGAAGAGCTTTCCGCAGAGAATGAAAGATGTTTTAATTCAATTCAAGAACAAGCGAAACAGAAAATCCTTGAAGGAATTGGGGTAAAAGAATATAAAATCAATAATTTAAATTTTCCAAAATTTGATAAATATTTTACTAGCTTTCGTCCTCAATTTATGAAATATGAAAAGATGTTTAAAGAACTTGATGATATTGGTTTTAAACTTAAGGATGATTTTATATTTGGTCTCAGGGATATTGTGTATGGATTTTATAATGACAGTTCTCAAATTGCACATGGCTGTTTTTTAGATTGGAACGAGCCAACATATTTCACACAAAAAGAAGCTGAATATATGTTTCATTTCTTTATGAAAGTTACATTATTTCTAAAAGTATTACTTAAGGGAACTGTAAATTTTGAAAATGCTCGTACTCTACAATTTGTCAGAGAAATGCGAAAATCAAATGATAAGTTGGAAATAATAATTTATGGACAACTTTTACAACATTAATTTTAAACGCTGTTTAAATGTTGTTCAAAGGGTGTTTAATAGATGTTTTATATTAACTATTAATTAAAATTCTTTTAGATAAAGATAGTGGATTTAAACAAAAATCACTATCAATACCTATAAACGTTGAATAATTAAAATATTCTTTGTTGTATTTTTGACAATTCTTTGACAATGCGTCGATCATTAATTGCATGATTAATGAGTATTTTTGGCTTACTAATAAACTTTGCCCAAATAGATCAAATGTAGGCATCCACTCATATATATAACGACATTCATCATAAACAATTAAATCTGTGTACATAGTGGTTTGTTTTGATTTGTATTGCCAACGCTTACATTTATTTAAATTATAGTGCATAGGATAACTATATTGTCCTGTCAAAAGAGAAAAACCTATTGATGCATTTGGGACATCACAACCTTGAAATAAAGAGTCACACATATACATAGCTATTTTCAAATTCTGAGTCAACAATTCTTCATAGTTGTAATCATTATTATCATAAAACTGTGTAAGCAAGTAAAAGCTATATATAACCTCTTTTAATTTTTTAGCATCATTTAATGGTTCAGCATACAATTGCATATAGAATTTTTTACTTAATTTATTTTCGCTTGATAAAATATAATCCCATCCTTGAGTATTTTTTATCAAATAAAAATTATTAATAACATATTTGTAAAAATCTTCTATTTTATTTCCTTTTTTCTCGGGATATTGTTGTTTTATATAATCACATAGCTTATTATTAAACAATTTTTTCCATAAATTTTTAGAACAAGCTAATCTGCACCAAGGAACTATATAACTTGGGATGTCAAATAATAATCTTGTAATAAATGCACTGTATTGAAATTCTAAATTTGGCTCTATGATTTTATTTATCAAAGTTGCAGAATCTGATATGCCATTTTCATCCAAATAAAAATCATTAATTTTATCTTCAATTATGTCTTTTTACAATAGATAATTTCCTATTAAATTTATGTAATCATTTTTTATAGTAGTGCAATTAAAATCAGGACAACAAAAATTTGACAATAAAATTCCAGGAGAATTTAACCTTTGATATTTAAATAACGAAGATATAATCGATAATGTATTGGAATCGGTTGAGGGAAGTGGTCCACAAGCATCTATATATACAATATCAAATTTTTTAGGTGTATTCTTAAAAAATTCTTGAATATTTCCATTGTGAATCTTTAAATAAGGATATTTTCTTTTAAGTTCTTGTAATGCTTTATTATACTCCACTTTATTATTTTCAAATGCCCATATATTTTGAGGATGTACACCTAGATTTACTAATTCATCAAAATCGTTTGTAGGTTCAGGTCCACAAAGATATACCACCTTTAAATCATTCGCAGATTTTTTTTGATAAAATGAACTATAGAAATCTTTCCAATATTCTATTAAATCTTTATCATAATATTTTTCATAACAGATATTGTATGCCCTATCATCACAATGTTTCATATAATTAAAACAGTCTTCAATATAATTTTTAGTAACCACATAAGAAGATTTTCGTTCTTTTGTCAAAATTTTAATGGCATTATTTAAGATTATTTTTCTTATTTTTTGCTTTATATCTTGTCTATAGGTTGTCATAAAATAATTATACACTGAAAGTTTAATGTATAATAACTTTACTTCTTAAATGGCTTGATAATATTACAAGTGATTATCAAATGTTCAGAAAGTGCACTATCGGAGAGTTCTAGAAATAATTTTTCTCTTTTGTGTCATTTAAACACAATCTATTTTTAAAACATAAGGAAGTACAGTTCCAAAAGCATATTAAATTAATTTATTTGGGAACTAAGTATTTTATTATTTTGCTACAATTTTAGTCCATTCCCGCATAAGAATATCCAAACTATATCTGGCATTAGCGGGGCTTGTTGATGGCATTTTGAGACAAGTGTATTTTCCCAACAAATCCGGAAAATATTTTTTAAATGCGGTATATGATTTATTTCCGTTTAAACATATGGTCTCAATATTTGGATATGTTTTCAAAAGTTTTCTTATATCGTTTGGTTTTTCATTTTGTATATCAGAATCTAGACTCCCTTCTCTTTTGCAGGACTTTATTGTGTCCCAAAGAGCAATATTACTATTTAGAAGTATTTTTAATCTTGTTTTATAATCAAATTTCGGCAATTGTTGTTCATTACAAATAGTGCTCATAACTTTCCAAAACCTGTTCTGCGGATGTGCATAATACTGTTGTTCTTCCAGTGATTTTACTCCTGGCATTGAACCAAGAATAAGAATTCTAGAATTATTATCTATTGAAGGCTTAAAGCTTTTACAGTTATTCATAAGAAAATATTAACATTAAAACACATAGAGACACATAATTTAAAGAAAAAGTATCAGTAACTTTGAGAATGAATTATCAGAGAGTTTTGGAATTTATATCAGGGAGTTTTGAAATTTTTCCCTCTAAATGCGTGCAAAATTGAAATTCTCTCAAACTTCCGGGGGCAGTATTCTTAGACTAACAGATAATTTATAGACAATCTATACTTAGACTAACAGATAATTTATAATCTACAACAATCTACAGCCGTAATTATTGCTATTATTTAATTATAGGTACTTTGTATTTAATTTCTCCTACTTTTCATGTCAAAACCGCGATACTTTGTATCAAAATCCGTGACACTCAATAGGTTAATTAAATGTTTTATTCAGTTGTCATACACAATTTAACTCTGTTTTAAGCACCTTTCAAGTATTTAACGTAATAAATTAGAACTTTTGTATCATTTCAACACAATCTGGTTTTAAAATACATGGAAGTACAGTTCCAAAAGTATATGAAATTAGTTTATTTTGGAACTAAGTATCTTATTATTTTGCTACAATTTTAGTCCATTCCCGCATAAGAATATCCAAACTATATCTGGCATTAGCGGGGCTTGTTGATGGCATTTTGAGACAAGTGTATTTTCCCAACAAATCCGGAAAATATTTTTTAAATGCGGTATATGATTTATTTCCGTTTAAACATATGGTCTCAATATTTGGATATGTTTTCAAAAGTTTTCTTATATCGTTTGGTTTTTCATTTTGTATATCAGAATCTAGACTCCCTTCTCTTTTGCAGGACTTTATTGTGTCCCAAAGAGCAATATTACTATTTAGAAGTATTTTTAATCTTGTTTTATAATCAAATTTCGGCAATTGTTGTTCATTACAAATAGTGCTCATAACTTTCCAAAACCTGTTCTGCGGATGTGCATAATACTGTTGTTCTTCCAGTGATTTTACTCCTGGCATTGAACCAAGAATAAGAATTCTAGAATTATTATCTATTGAAGGCTTAAAGCTTTTACAGTTATTCATAAGAAAATATTAACATTAAAACACATAGAGACACATAATTTAAAGAAAAAGTATCAGTAACTTTGAGAATGAATTATCAGAGAGTTTTGGAATTTATATCAGGGAGTTTTGAAATTTTTCCCTCTAAATGCGTGCAAAATTGAAATTCTCTCAAACTTCCAGGGGCAGTATTCTTAGACTAACAGATAATTTACAATAATATTCCTGATCCAATGTGCCTAAATATTAAATAATAAAATTCATTAATATCTAGCTTAAATAAGTATCAGTAACTTTGAGAATGGATTATCAAAGAGTTTGAGAGTTTGTATCACTGAGTTGTGAAAGATTTCCCCGAAAACTTAAAAAGTTTGAGAATTCTCTCAAACTTCCGGGGGTACTTTTCTCAATCTCTCTGATAATCTACAGACAAAAAGCGGATTTTTTCGGACAAAAAAGTATAAGAAAAGTATATTTTGGATAATTTCAGTCAATTCGTAAAATATCGCTAAAAGCCAAACAACTTAGGCAATATAGGCTAGTTAATTACAATCTAAATGTCCCAAATAAACCCCAACAATTATAGCCTTACATGGAAGTAGTAATAGTGGTAAAACTACTGTATTAAAAGAATTATGTAAAAAGTTTTTAGATGAAAAATCTATAACAAAATGCCGAACAATAATATATAAAAGAGAATCAGATTGGCTTCCCAAAACTAAAATTACAATACCAAAGACTGGCGATATTTCTTTAATTTTAGAATCAAATAACACAAAAAATCCTATAAACATTGGTATTGCAACTGGTGGCGATAAAAAAACAATCGTAGAAAGCAATTTAAAATTTTTTAACGAAAACAATTGTAGCATTATCGTATGTGCAACAAAAGTCACAGGTGAAACAGTAGAATCGATTCATACTCTTTTAAATAAAAATAAAACTATAAAATTAATTCCAATATATAAAGCAAAAAATTTTCACAATCATGATAAAAATTTAACTAAGGAATTATACGACATTATTAATAAATATACACTCACCCTTAACGATTGTTAAGATAGTTTGTGATAGACAGAATTTGTAGTATAATCATTCTATGAAGTGCTTTGTGAAACGAATTATTTTAGGGTGTGCATTATTGTCTATGATGACAATATCTTGTCATGCGAATGATTTAACTGACGATTATTTCGACATTGCACAAAACTATCTTAAAGAAGGTAACAAAGCCAAAGCACTTGAATATGTCAACCAAATATTAGAAATTGAAGAAAACAATTTACAAGCACTTGGTCTGAAAATCAAACTTACTCCACCAACTACTTCAAAAGCACTTCCGAAGTTGGAAAGACCACTAATATTTGACATACCTTACGCAAGTACTGACAACCAAACATCAGATACTTACTACAAGCAAGGACTAGATTGCTACAAGAACAAAGACTATGCTGCAGCAGAAGACAGTCTTAAAGTTGCAATCCAAATGAATGGGAACAATTTCAGAGCATACAACACTCTTGGGCTTGTATATTGGGCTCAAAATAAATTAGACAATGCAAAAAATGCTTTTGAAGCAGCAAATGCTCTAAACAATTCCTTCACAATCCCACTTGATAACCTTGCACAAGTTTACAAGCAAACTGGTGAACTAGAAAAAAGTTATGCAACATTATTAAAAGCACAAAACCAAAATCAAAATGATTTTTGCACGTATATGTTATTAGGCGATTATTACAGAGATGTAGCAGATTACGATAATGCAATAAAAAACTACAAAGAAGTAATTAGAATCAATCCTAAATACAATCTTGCATATTTAAAAATTGCAAAAGCAAGAACTGACAATTTAGATTTTACTGGTTCTAACGCAACACTTAATTATTATCATGGACTAAACCCTAATGATGATTATGTTTATTGTCTAATGGCAAAAAATTTCATGTACATGAACCAATTCAACAAAGCAAAAGAAAGTATGTATAAAGCAATTTTGATGAATAATTGTAGAGAATATCGCATTGAATTAGGTAAAATAAATTATCAAACAGATGATATTCAAGATGCTCTAGACTGTTTCACGAGTGCATTATACGCTAACAGCACGTCAGAAGTTTATAACTATATTGGTATGTGCTATTACAATTTACACGATTTCAACAAAGCAATTACAAACATAAGCAAAGCAATATCCATGCCAGATGCAAGAGTATTGTACTACTACAACCTAGCAAAAATTTATTACACATTAAAAGACAACACAAATTACACAAAATATATGGATATGGTTAAAAACTTCCAGCCAACAACATGCCAAGACTACATTGATATGAGTGGCATTTTACTTGATTCAGAAAGCAAAAATGCTGCACTTAGTATGTTAAATAAGGGAATTGACAAATACCCAAAAGTTAAGGAATTATATCTTGAAAAACTTAAAATCTATGATTTAACAGAGGATTTGCAAGGTATTGGACAAACAAAATTAGAAATGGAGAATGCATTTAGATAATGAAAAACAACAAAACAAAATCATTTTTATCTGTGATTTTTAGTTGGTTATTCATCATTACAGTTGCGTGCGTAATTGGTATGCAAATGTGTGATGCGAATTGTGCCAACCTAAAATTTGCACAAATTAGTGATGCTCACTATTCAACTTTTGAACAAGATACATCATTCAAATTATTAAATTCGTCAGCAGATATACTTGATGACGCAATCTCACAAGTAAATTCAACACCAAACATTGATTTTACAATGTTCACAGGTGATATGATTAACAAACCAAAAGAAACAGAACTAATCAGTTTTATTTCTCATGCCAAATTATTAAATACACCTTGGTATGTTGTTTTTGGAAACCATGACACAGCATTTGGAGTATCTTTAACAAAATCATTGTACTTTGATATTCTAAATGGACGTAACCCAAACTTCTGCTACAAAACACCCTACTACTCTTTCACTCCAAAGAAAGGCTATAAAGTAATTGCACTAGATACAATCATTGACTATAAAAGAACTAGTCAAGGTGAGGTTTCAGAAAAAGAACTTGAATGGCTAAAAGATGAACTAGACAATTCAAAAAATGATATTATAATTATTTTTTCACATGTACCAGTTGTCGAACCATATCCAAGTGAATCGCACAAACTAATCAATAGTTATGAAGTACGATTATTACTAAAAAAATATGATAACCCAATCATTGTATGCTCTGGACATTATCACGGCACAAAAATAATCCAAGATAATAATATTTTATATATAAATACACCATCATTAGTTTCATATCCAAACGCATTTAGAATAATAAATGTATGTCCACAAAGAACAAAAGTTTTGGTTGATATTTATTATAAAGAAACACGACTAAAAGAACTTCAAACAAAAGCAAAAAACAAAGGTATTGGAACTGCATTGTTATACGGCAACGAAGAAGACCGAACAAATACTTTTGAACTTCCCAAAAAACGAGATAGAAATTCTATATAAATAAAACACTAAAAAAGGTTTCAGCGGGGACTGAAACCTTTTTAATAATTCGGGGGGACTAATAAAAAAAATATATTTTAAAACTTATTTTAATTTCTTAAAGTCTTTATTATAATTTCTCTTTAAGAATTCAAATATCATATTACCTTGTCTATCATCTTTTTCAATTACATTGCCATCTTTATCTTTTTGTTCAACATTTTCATCATCTGCTAATGCATTTTGCATTTTGATATATGAATTTTGTGAAACATAACCATCAGCAGTATATTTTTCAGAATCTAATAAATCCATTGAGAAGAAATAGTTCATAATTTCTTCCTTATCCAAATCATCTTTTGAAGATTCTGTATCAACATTCAAATGATTAAATATAGTTTTTAAAGATGCTTTTGCTGCTTCAATATCAGCGTCTGCTTCTGATTCATTTTCAGCATTATCTTTTGTATGTTTTACTTCGTATGCTTCAAATTCATCGTAAGAAATTTTACCATCATCATTTGTATCATACTTTTTGATATAATCAGTTGCTAATTCTGCTAAATCATTGTTATAAGCATTTTCATCATGACTATCGTCAGATTTTAATTGAAAATCACCATGTTTTTCTTCAACTTTCTTAGAAACTGCTGTATTCCAATTTTCATAAGCATCGGCTTTTGTTTCTAAACCCATTGCTTGAAGTAATGATTGAAGTTCAGCATCAGAAAATTCGATATTACCTTCGTGAACTAATTTATCAGCATAAGGTTTTGTTGTTTCAACCTTTGTATATATAGAAGTTTCATTATTTTTTTCTCTAGAATCTTGGATTTTTTCTAATTTAAAGATTGTATTTTCCCAGTCTTTTTTATCAATACCAGAAACATCATATCCATTATTCTTTGCATACGTTTGTAATGCTTGAGTCAAACCTTGACCTTTAGATACTTGAATAGATACCATCTTTACTCCTTAATTCCTCTCTTATATAAAGTTATTTTTTTCTCAAGAATTGACTTTTTTGTTTAAATATTTTTCAATAAAAAGCAAAAAACATAATATGACTGGCATTCATCACTTTACATACTGTAATATATTGTTTTATATACAAAAAAATAACGGGTATCTCTACCCGTCATTTTTCATAAATAAAACTGAAATTATTTCAAATACAAAGAAACATCTTTTGTAATCAATTCCTTTGTTAAATGGTATCGTTGATATAATTCTTTCAAAGGTACTCTATCTGTAAATTCTTTTTTAGCACCATAATTCAATACTTTCATATCAGAATTTGAATAGAACCTTGAAATTTTTTCACCGAAACCACCATCAAGAACACCATTTTCCAATGTTATTACTAATGTATGATTTTGTTTCAATTCTTCTAACATAACTGTATCAATACCAGAAACAAATCTTGGATTAATCAATGTTGCATCAATACCATATTTTTCTTTAATTTCTTTCTTTACATCTTGAGCCAAAGGATAAAAATCTCCTACACCAATAATAGCAATTTTTTGTCCTTGTTCTTCAATTTTAAATTTATTTAAGTCTGAATAATCAGTTGTATCAACTTTACCAGTAGAAATAACATCACCTGTTGGAACTTTTATAGCAACAGAATATTTATTTTGTTTAACTGACCAATCTAACATAGCCATATATTCTTCTTTACAAGTTGGTGCCAAATATACAATATTAGGGATATTACTAATTAATGGAATATCAAATACACCTAAATGTGTCATATCAGTTGCAGATATACCAGAACGAATGACCAAAATTGTAGCAGGTGAATTATTCAATGCTAAATCTTGAGAAAGTTGGTCATACGCTCTTTGAATAAATGAACTTGCTACAGATAAAATTGGTTTACCACCATTTTTTGCAATGCCAGAAGCATAAGCAACAGAATGTTGTTCTGCAATACCAACATCTGTGTAATTTGCTCCCATTTCACTTCTAAAAGCAGGAGTGAAACCTGATGAACCAGGAGTTGCTGGAGTAATTGCAACTATTGGATAATGTTCTTTTTTCTTTTCTAAAATATAATCCGTTGTTAAACTATTATATGTTTCTTTTGGTTGAACATTACCATCTTTTTTATCCATAAATCCTGATAATTGCCAATGATAAGTTTCTTTATCAGCAACAGCCGGAGCATAACCTTTACCTTTTAATGTGTGAATATGAACAACAGTTGGATGATTTGTATTTTTCACTTTTCTAAATGCTTTAATCAATTCTTCAACATTATTACCATCTTCTACATAATAATAATCAAACCCCATAGCCTTAAATACATTATTTTCAGCATTACCTTTTGTTTCTCTCAACAAACGTAAATTTTTATATAACCCACCTTGATTTTCTGCAATAGACATTTCATTATCATTAACAATAATAATCATATTTGAGTTCAATACAGCAGCATTATTAAATCCTTCAAATGCTTCGCCACCACTCAAAGAACCATCACCAATTAATGCTACAACATTATATTTTTCACCCTTAATATCTCTTGCTTTAGCCATACCAGTAGCCAAACTAATCGAAGTAGAAGTATGTCCCATAATAAAATGGTCATATTGACTTTCTGCAGGATTTGAATAACCGGAAATTTCTAAATGTTCAAGAGGATTTGTAAATGCAGCCTTTCTTCCTGTTAACATTTTATGAGGATAAGTTTGATGAGATACATCAAACACAAATTTATCTTTTGGTGAATTAAATACATAATGCAACGCTATTGTTGCTTCTACAATACCCAAATCAGGTCCTAAATGACCACCCATAATATTAACTCTATTTAAAATTCCAGCCCTTATATCACTTGCTAATTCATTCATTTCTTTAACATTTAATTTTTTAACATCTTTAGGATTATTAACTTTATCTAACATATTTGCTTGGACACCTAATGATGTAATACCTTGCAATATAATTAAAGAAAGTATAACTGTAAACAATTTTTTTAAATTTTTCAACATTTATTTCTCTCCTTTTTCATTAATATTTTTTATATTTTACAACTTGATAGTCACTATCAGTCAATATATAAAAATATAACATACGAAATATATCAACATTTTTACAAAATCCGTAAAATGCATGTACTGCTTAACCTGTCAGCAACATAGTTTTACAAAATTTAACTTAATATTCCTTAACATGTGGTTATGAATAAGCAAAAAAATAAATTTCACCGTGTTAAAATATATATGGTTAGTGTTTATTAAAAAATCTTAGTGTTTTCTGTTAGGAGGTCTATATGAATTCCTTAAGTGTTACAAATGTGAATCGTTCTCATGCTCATCGTAGTACATTTAAAGCGGCAAATAACACGCCCGTTCAAAACAACAATGTCGTTCCAGCACCAGAGAAATCAAACGGTATGAGCAAGACTTTACCAGTTGTTACATCTGCTGTTGCATTAGCATCATTAGGTTTGTCTGCTTATGCGTTAACTAGAAAACATAACAAAGGACTTCAAAATGAAGTAAGAAATCTTACACAAGAACTAACAGAATCTAGAAAAGCACAATCATCATTAGAAGAAAACTTAAGAAACATAACAGATACACTAAATACAGTTCGAGGTAATACAGAAAGAACTGTTGGAGAATTAAAAGGTCAAGTATCACAACAAATAGGCGATGTTAAAGGCGAAATTAATAGTTTAAGAGGAGCAGTTAAAGCACCTCAAGTCGTATCTAATATATTAACAAGAGATGTAGAAGTTAACGGTATGCACATGAACCTTGCAACTGTAATGCACGGTTATGGTGTAAACGAAGGTAAATTGACAGAAACATTAAGATCAGAATCAACAAGAAGAATTTTAGGAGCAACAAAACCTATAGATTTACCAGAAAATGCAATGATAAGAGTTCCGACTGCTGAATTCGCTGGATTTGCTAAAACAGGTGGTTTAGCAATCGTTCCTAAAGAATTAACTGCAAACCTAGGTGCTGTAATCAATAATAAGCAAAAAGCCGAATTGATTGTAGATACTCCAATGTATCTAGGTCAAGTTGAAAATTCAAACTTCTTCAGTATCGTTAAACGTCCAGATGGCAAATTCGATTACATCAGCAAAAAAGGTGGCAAAGAAAGTAAAATGGCAACTTTAAACAAGATTGATGAAATGAATATACCAATCTACACAGAAAATGGTAAAACAACTGAAAGAGTTGGCGTTTACATGTCAGATGAAATGCGTGCCCCAGTTGATTATGAAGATACATTGGTTCAATTTGATGCAGAAACAGCAAAATCAATAAAAGAAACTTTAGAACAAGGTAAAAACTATGACACTCCATTAGTAAGTTTCATAGCACCAAAAGAAAAGGGTGAATTACCAAGAGCAGAAGTTAAATATAGAACCGTATTCTACAAAAACGACAAATTCAGAATGGACGGACCTGTTCAAGATGGTAAAGTTAAAAATATATATAACGACCAAACAACAGCAGCAGGTGAAACAGAAAGAAATATCTACTTCTGTAAATATATGTATGAAAACCTTGTAAATAACCATGAAACATCAGACAAAAACCTAAGGGCTGATTGGATTATTGGTAATGATTGGCACACTGGTGCATTGTCAGCAATGACAAGATTATTAACACCTGCAAGAAAAGCAATGGGTATGGAACCAGAAGCCGCAGATAAATTACAAAATACACCAATTACGACATTGATGCATAACTTCAGATTGCAAGGTGCTGTATGGCATTCACAACCGAAACTATTAAACGTAATGTTTGGTGAACACGCAGCAAAAATTACAGAAAATGCTTGGATGCCTCAAAAGGCTGATATGCCAGGTCACTTAATGAACGGTATGTTCTCTGGCAACAATATCAACCCACAAACAATGGCTATGACATACTCTGATGATATCGTATTCGTATCAAGAGGTAACTTCAATGAAGCAGCTAACAATCCAGCAATGGGTGGTACAAACTATGCATTAGCAGCATTAAGAGGTAGAACTGGACAATACGCAAATCAAGGTAAATTAGATGAAATTGCAATGGCTAGTGGTATCAGACCAGACGAAGTTGGTAAATACCCAACAGCAAAAGGTATCACAAACGGTTGCGACAGAGTAAACAATATTCTTACTAAGAAAAAAGCAAGAAAACTTGAATCAGATTTAGGATTACAACCAGGTTCATTAAAATCTGCTGATGAAGCAATCTTAAATCCATACGCAGCACACCAAAACAATAAAGGTGTATATCTTAAAAAAGTTATAGAAGATATCGATACAGCAAGAGCAACTGGTGGTAAAGATAATCCTCTTAAAGTAAGAGATTTTGAACATACAGACCTTACTGGTGTTGATGAAAACACAATGGTATTTGGTATGGCTGGTAGAATAGTTGACCAAAAAGGTATTGATATTTGGGCAGAAGGTATCCAAAAATACTATGCACGTGGCAACTACGACAAATCTAACCCACCTGTATTCTATTTACAAGGTATTGGTGATGAATCATTCATCAACAAATTTATGGAAGTTAAAGGCAAAGTAAGAGAAATGGATCCTAAAGCAGCAAACAGAATGGTATTTGCCGGTGTATTCTCAGAAGCAGGTAGATATGACGGTTGCAAAATGATGTCAGACTTCTCAAGTATGCCAAGTTGGGACGAACCTTGTGGTTTAGTTCACAAAGAAATTGGATATAACAGTGGTGCAATCTCTGTTGTTAACAAAAGAGGCGGTTTAACAGATGGTCTTCATCAATATAACCGTGGTGGCGATAACAAAGGTGCTAACTCAATCTTCGTTGACTTTATGGACAAAGATACCCACTCTTACGAAGAAGCATTAAACTTCAACGGTGAAAAAACTGCTGATGCATTTGAAACTGCACAAGAATGGTTTGGTAACAAACAAGCATTAAGTGAAGGTATCGAAAACTCTTACAAAGCAAGATTCGACTGGTTAAGAGGTAAAGTTCAAGAATATACAGAACTTGGTAAACGTCACGGTGTTATCAGCGAAAAAGTTGATTCAAACTATACTGTATAATCAATAAATTAAACATAACAAAAAGAGTTCGATTTTTCTTCGAACTCTTTTTTATATTAAAACTCTCAATCTAACTATTTACCAGTTGAACCAAAACCACCTTCACCACGTTCTGTATCAGTTAATTCTGTTACAACTTCAATCTTTGCTTGTTCTGCTCTTGCAATAACCATTTGAGCAATTCTTTCATCTGGTTGAATTGTATATGCTTCATTTGAAATATTTACGATAGGCACACATACTTCACCTCTATAATCTTCATCGATTGTGCCAACACAATTGATTAATGTTATACCATGCTTGATAGACAAACCTGAACGAGGTCTAACTTGTGCTTCATAACCATGTTCTAATTCAATTTTTAAACCTGTAGGAATCAATTTTCTTTCTAATGGTTTTAATTCAATAGGTTCAGATATTGCCGCACATAAATCCATGCCAGCAGCACCTTCTGTTTTATATTCAGGTAAAATCTTATTATGTTGTAGTCTTTGTATCTTTAATACTGTCATTTCGCTATCCTCTCTTTTAATCCACTTGTTAATTTTATCTTAAATATAAGAATATTTCTACAACTTACATGTATTAAATTAAAGTCATTATCTACTTGATAGTAAAGTATTTTTATTTTAAACTTTTGGTATGGTTACTATAAAAAAGGAGAAAATTATGTCAAGACGTCCTATTATGGCTGGAAACTGGAAAATGAATTTATTACAAGCTGATGCAAAATCACTTATTACAGGGATTAAATCAGTATTACATGATATAAGTGCAGACCAATTACCAGAAGTAATTGTAGCACCTACATTCACATCATTAGCAGTTGTATCTGATATGTTATCTGATTGCAAATGTGGCAAAATTGCTTTAGCGGCTCAAAACTGTCACTGGGAATCATCAGGTGCATATACTGGTGAAGTTTCTGTTGAAATGCTAAAAGATATCGGATGTAAATATGTTATCATCGGTCATTCTGAAAGAAGACAATACTTCTCAGAAACAGACGAAATGATTAACAAAAAAGCAAAAGCAATCTTAGCTGGTGGTTTATTACCAATCATTTGTTGTGGTGAAACTCTTGAACAAAGAGAATCTGGTGTAACTGATGAACATATTGCAAGCCAAATCAGAGCAGCATTAGCAGGTATTTCTAACGAAGATATCGCTAAATCAGTTATTGCTTACGAACCAATCTGGGCTATCGGTACTGGCAAATCTTGTGATGCTACTGAAGCAAACAGAGTTATTGCTATGATTAGAAACGTTGTTAAAGAAGTTTCTAATGCTGAAACTGCTGATTCTATCAGAATTCTTTACGGTGGTTCTGTAAAACCTAACACTATTGAAGAACAAATGACAAAATCAGATATCGATGGTGCTTTAATCGGTGGTGCTAGTTTAAAAGCTGACAGTTTCAACGAAATCATTACTAATTCAATGAAAGTTGCTGTATAGTTTAGATACATAAATAGAATTTTAAAGAGGAGAATAAATTATTCTCCTCTTTTTTAATATAAAAAACTTAGTTTGATTTTTTCAATTTATCTACGAGTAATCTTGCAGCAGATATCAATGGATCAATACTTGTTGAAAATGGTGGAGCATACGTTATATCAACACCTGCCAATTCTTCTACCGTCATACCATTCAATATAGCAGTCGCAAGGGTGTTTATTCTTTTATCAGCATCGCCACAGCCAATAGCCTGACCACCAAGTAAATGATGGTTTCTTTTATCAACAACTAATTTTAAAGTAACATTTTCAGCATCTGGCATATAACCAGCCTTATCTCGTTTTGTTATAATTATTGAAACAACATCATAACCATTATTTTTCGCAAATTTTTCAGTAAAACCAGTCATAGATATTGTTAACCCAAAATATTTTGTAACTGCAGAACCTAAGACACCTTCAAAATCATCAACAAATCCACACAAATTCATAGCAGCACAACGTCCTTCTTTGTTTGCAGTAGAACCCAAAGGTATCCATGCCGGCACACCTGTCATAGCATAAACTTCTTCAATACAATCACCACAAGCATAGATATCTTTAATATTGGTTTCCATTCTACTATTTACCTTTATTGCACCTGTTGTACCTATTTTTATACCAGCAGATTCTGCAATATCAATAACAGGTCGAACCCCTGCTGATAACAACACAAAATCTGTATCTATTATTTCACCTGTTTCAAGTTTTATTGCCCTAATTTCCTTTTCACCAATAAATTCTACAACATTATTTTTATTAATAATTCTCGTATAATCTGGATACATAGAAACAACAAAATCTTGTACTATTGTAGAAATTTCTTCATCTAACATTGGCATAATTTTGGGCGATTTTTCAATCAATATAGTCTTAACTTTATTTGCTACAAATGCTTCTAATAATTCTAAACCAATAAAACCACCACCTATAATAACTGCATTTTTTGATTGAACAAGTTTTTTTCGAAGTTTTATACCATCTTCTATTGTTCTTAATTTAAAAATATTTTTCAAATTTACATTTTTAATATTTGGAATAAATGGAACTGCCCCCGTAGCAATAACCAATTTGTCATATTCAACAACAAACTCAAAATCAGACTCCAAGTCATGAACCAAAACTTGTTTTAATGCTGGAATAATTTTAGTCACTTTATTTCTTAAATGAATATTTATTCCATCATTTGCAAATTTTTCCGGTGTTCTAATAATTAAATTATTATAATCTTCAAAATTACCCTGAACAAAATATGGCAATCCACAAGACGAATAAGACACATGCGTATCTTGTGTATAAATATCTACCTGAGCATCAGGCAACAAATGTTTTGCTTTAGCCGCTGCTTTTGCACCTGCTGCAACACCACCAATAATTACAATTTTCATAATTGAATTATTTTCTATATAATCATTTTTAACAACTACCTTTTAGGGTAATTATAAAGTACCAATTAAATCATATTCATCACAATCAATAATTTTAACGTCTTCTATATCTCCTGGTACTAATTGTTCATCTGTCTTGATATAAACGAGTCCATCTACTTCTGGAGCATCGTTTTGAGAACGTGCCATAACATATCCATCATCGGTGAAACTTTCAATAATACAAGGAATTGTCTTACCTATAAAACCTTCATTAATCTCTTTTGAAATGCCTTGTTGTAATTCCATCAATTTATTATAACGTTCTTTCATAATTTTTTTAGAAATTTGTGGTTTCATACTATATGATGGAGTACCTTTTTCTCGAGAATATTCAAATACACCCATTTTATTAAATTTCATTTCTTTAACAAAATTATAAAGATGCTCAAATTCTTCTTCTGTTTCTCCAGGATAACCAACTATAAATGCTGTTCTAATCGCAACGTTAGGGACACGTTTTCTGATATTTTTAATCATAGGAACATAATCAAATGATGGTCTATTCATTCTTTTCAACATATCCGGATGTGAATGTTGTAACGGAATATCCACATATTTAACTACCTTATCACATTCAGCAATTGCATCAAGTAATTCATCTGTCATTTGAGTCGGATAAGCATACATAATTCTAATCCAACCAAGATTTTCTATTTTATTTAACTCTCTCAACAATTCAGGCAACATTGGTTTTTTATATAAATCAACACCATAACCTGTTGTATCTTGAGCAATTAAAATAATTTCAGTAACACCTTTGTTCACAAGTTCATTTGCTTCTGCTATGATATCTTCCATTTTTCTTGAATGATAATCACCACGTAAATATGGAATAATACAATATCCACAACGATAATTACAACCATCTGCTATTTTTATGTAAGAACTCGAACCAACAGTAATTTGTTGTCGTTTAATATTTTCTGGATAAATATATTCCGGTTGATTGCTAACTTCCTCAATATATTCTTTACCATCTTCAATTGCTTTAATAACATTAATTATTTTTGTAAAATCTGTTGTACCAACAAGAGCAGATATTTCAGGAATTGCTTTTTTTAGTTCCTCACCATGTTTTTGAGCCAAACAACCAGCAATTATAACTTTTTTACCATCATTTATCATCTCTAATATAGAAGCTACTGATTCCTTTTCAGCATCATGAATAAAAGAACAAGTATTTATAATTACTATATCTGCATCTTTTTCATCTAAGGTTATTCCATAACCATTTTCAGACAAAAGTCCTAACATAAGTTCTGAATCAACAAGATTTTTTGCACAACCATGACTAACTAAAGCAATTTTTTTCATAAAAATAGATTAGCATAAACTTAATACCGAATAAACCCTATAATTAATTATTTAATGTTTGAGTTTGTGTTGAATCAGTATTATTTGATGGAACTGTTTCAGGCTGTTGTGATGGTAAATCTGCTTGCTGAGTAATAAAATACATGTGATAATTTTCACCATCTGTATTAGATGTCCAATTAACTTGAGTATTTTCGTCAGATGTTATAGTGAATATATTGCTCAATTCACCCATTTGAATATTACCACTCAATCTATATCCTTCATAACTTACACCAGATGTAGATATTAACATATATGTTTTTACACCTGATGGCTTATCAATTTGTACAGATGTATCACCAAATGTATCAATATTAATAATTAAAACATTAGGGAATATTTTCTTTATAGATTTTGGAGATAATCTTTTGAAACTAAAACTACCATACATATTTTCTAATGCACTTATCTCTAAATGTGTTGGAGAATAAGCGAACAATTGACCTAATTTAATAAAGAATTTAGCATTTTCTTCTGGTCTAATAGTTTGATTAGTTTTCTTATATTTATAATCTATAATATCAAATCCATCTTCAGATTGAGCAAGAATTATATCACCTTTTTTTAATGTTTTTGTTGCGTCATAAGGTATCCAAGTATTTGTAGATGCTATATACATATACAAATAACTTGCATCTGATTTCAATTGAGTAATATTTTTACGAACTAATGTAAATATATCACTCAAATCTGCTTTTTCTGGTCTTAATGCATCAAGATTTTTTTGATATTCATAAGGATACATATCATCAAACTGACTTTCAGAAATACCATTTGCTGAAGTTGCTAAATGAGAAAACATAGTCTTTAATTGTGATGATGAATATTTCTTCATAAATTTCTTATCACTCTTAACAAAAGTCTTTTTGTTAATATATACCATGTTAGTTCTATCAGAAGTGAAAGCATACGCAAATGAATATGAGAATAACAAGTCTTTAACTTCATCAATATATCTAAATTCTTTATGAGAATTCATAAAGTTTTCATAATCACCTATACGTCGAGCCATATCAAATGGTTTGATAACTAAACTGTCACCAAACACACTTTGATGATAATGTTTTGCTCTCAATTTTAAATATGTACTAATATCACTTGGTAAATATTTACCAAATTTTTTATATGTAAACCTATTATCTTCTTCTAAATGGTATTTTGAATAACTTTCGTCAGCAACAATTGTTAAACCAACCTTTGAAAGCACTTTATCATATTGTTTTTTTGTTGCTTTAAATTCTTTTTCATCACGTGGAATTTGATATTTTACATTTTCTTGAAGTAAATTTGTATTATCAAAATTTTGTAATTTTAAAAGTTCTTTTCTATATTTATCAAAAGTTTCTAGTTTTGTATCCATATCATCATCAGAAACTTTCAAATATAATGCTAAGAAATTTTGTACATCTTTCAAATTATTAACTAAACCACTTAATGTTTCAGGTTGAGTAAGTTCAGGAATCATTGATGGATCTTCAACATATTGTTGATATTTCATTTTATCTAAATTTAACATATCGCCTAAATAATAATTTTTGAACATCAATAATGCAAAAAATCCAATACATATAGCAAACATTAAAGCAACACCTTTAATGAAACTTTCACCTAATGAAAACTCTTTTTCACGTCTTATTTCTTTTTTTTCTGCATCTTTTATATATGATTCTTTATAATATGAATGTTGAAACATTTCAGATTCATTTTGAGGTTTTTCTTCAAATTTATGCCCACAATAAGCACAAAATTTTGAATTATCATTGATTTGTTTTCCACAGTTTGGACAGAACATTTTAATACTCCTTATATTGTAGTAAATATCTGTTGTAAGATGATTTTATCACATAAAAACATAAATCAATAATAATGTTACACGAATTGTAATAATAACAATAGATTTAACGAAAAATTTATGTCGATTTACAATAGCAAATCGACATAATATAAAAACCGAATTAAAACCATAAAAAAAAGCCGTCTTGTTAGAGCGGCTACTAGACTTGGGGAGGAGGTATGAAAAACCTTTTGGTTTTCCATATTATTTTTTACGGCATAATTTGAAAAAAAATAACAAAACTGTTTTGAATATCCTCTAAATAGATTAGAAGATTTTTTCTTTTATTTGTTTCATGTTTCAGATAAATTATTAACTAATGGAAAAATTTAAAAAATTTATAAATAATTTACTAGATTATATTTATAAAAAACGATGTTATTTCTGTGGTTCAAACAAAGAATACGTAAAAATGTGTTCAAAATGTTATGAACAATTAGTATTCAACGAATATTCGGTTGATAGGAATATTCTCGGAGTTAAAATCTATACAGCAGGTGTATATGAAAAAAACTTACAAAAAATGATACGTGGACTAAAATATCATCATCAGAAAGATTTAGCATATTATCAAGCAAAATTTATGTGGGAATACTTCTCACAAATAATAGAAAATGAATATTTAGAAAAAAATTTTCAAGTTATACCAGTTCCATTATACAAAATACGAGAAAAACAACGTGGATATAACCACATGCAACTTGTTGCAGAAGAATTTTGCAAATTAAACAATTTTACACCAAATTATAAACTTATTGAACGTATAAAAGAAACAAAACCACAATACAAACTTTCAAGAAAAGAAAGAATGAATAATCTAAATAGAGCATTTAAAGTAAACACACAAGAATTATTAAACAAACCAATTTTAATAATCGATGACATTTGCACAACTGGTTCAACATTTGAATCTATCATAGAAGAACTAAACACAAACGGAATAAACAATATCACATGTTTAGCAACATCATCTCCATTACTATAAATTATAATCTGCTTTAATAACTTCCTCTAATTTATCTAATAATTGGTTTTCAGGAATTCTTGAAAGGATTATTTCACCTTTTTTGAAAATATAACCTTCTCCAATTGCACCTGCAATACCATAATCAGCATGTGCTGCTTCACCTGGCCCATTGACTGGGCAACCCATTGTTGCAATTGTTATAGGCAAATCTAAATTAGCAAAACGCTCTTCAACTTTTTTCGCAAGATTAATTAAATCAATCTGAGTTCTACCACAAGTTGGACAAGATACAAAATTTACACCTCTTTGTCTTAAACCAAGAGCCTTTAGAATACCCCAACCGGCATGAACTTCCTCAACAGGATTTTCTGTTAAAGAAACTCTAATCGTATCACCAATACCCTCAGATAATAATGTACCAATACCAACAGATGATTTTATTAGACCACCTTTAAGTGTACCAGCCTCTGTTACACCCACATGTAAAGGATAATCAACTTTCTTTGCAATGATTCGATATGCATCAATTGTTGTAGGCACATCTGAAGATTTTAATGAAATTTTAATATTATCATAGTTCAAATCTTCTAAAATTCTAATATGCCCCATTGCACTTTCAACCATTTTTTCTGCAAGAGTTATATCTGTACGTGCTTTTAATTCTTTTTCTAATGAACCTGCATTAATACCAATTCTTATAGGCACATTATTTGTTTTTGCAAGATTTACAACACTTTCGGTATGTTCACGTTTCCCAATATTTCCAGGATTAATTCTAAGTGCATGAATACCGTTTTCTATACATTGAATAGCCAATCTATAATCAAAATGAATATCTGCTACAAGTGGAACCGTTGTTTTTTTAACCAAGGTTTTAATTGCCTCTGCGGCATCTTTATTTAAAACTGCAAGCCTAACTATATCACAACCCGCTTCTTCAAATTCTTTTATTTGTTTTAATGTTGCTTCAATATCACGAGTATCCGTATTACACATTGTTTGAATAGATATTGGAGCATCTCCACCTATTTTTACATCTCCTATTGAGATTTGTTTTGAATGTCTTCTTTTAATCATATTTCTATTATACAACACTGATAATTTGTATCAAGCATTTTACGTATAGTTTTATTATAAAATTTGTGGTACAATCGAAAACAGGAGAGAATAACATGGATTTTATATTAAAATTACTAAAAGACCCACCAATTATAATTATCCTGACAACATTCATTTCAGGTTTAACATATACACTGAAAAGATACTTAAATATCAAAAAAAATCTAGACACTTTATATACAAACTTAGAATCATTTACAAAAACTAATTTATCGTATAGATATGAAGAATTTAAACAAATCTTATCAACGAATCCATGTACAGCAAAAGTTTTTGATGATTTTAAAGATGCGTTAGTTTTCTCAGATACAATCGCATTCCAAGATGCTGAGGACAAAATTGAATACGAAAATGTATCAGAAAGTGTATCAGGTATCCAAACAACAACAGATATTCCATACTATTTTAATGAAGAAACAATGGTTTACCCATTCTATAACAAAAATTTTGTAGGTGTGCTACCAGAATTGTTAACAGGTTTTGGTCCGTTATTCACATTCATCAAAATCGGTACAGCATTTGGTTTGCTAGACTTCACATCAGCAGAAACTATTACACACACAGTTGCAGAATTCGTAGCAGACATGCAAGTTGCTGCGATGTGTTCTGTACTTGCCGTTGGTTCTTGTTTATCATTCACACTTATTGAAAAACTAATGTCATCAATGATTTTGATGCCTGCTTGTGGAAGAGTTCAACAAAAATTGGCTTCATTATTCAATATTACATCAACAGAAACATTCTTGATTGACTTACTTAAAACTTCTAAAATACAAAACCACGAAAACGGCACTATTCTTAAATCAATACCAAAATCTTTTGCAAATTCCATTCAAAAAGATTTGGCAAATGTTATTATGCCATACCTTGATAGTTTGATTTTTGGTGTAAATACATTGAATGATACAATGTCTAAAAAATCTGATAATGGCGATGAGTTAGGTGGATTATTCTAGGAGAATATAATGGGTGCAAAAGTCAGACAAAAAAAACACGAAGCAGAAGGTAATATTTTCTGGGTAACAATGTCCGATTTATTCATCGGTATGTTTATGATTTTTGCGACTTTATTCTTTGCATTCTGTGCAAATACTGGTCAAGGTGCTGGTGCAGAAGCAGCAAAAGCAACAAGAGAAGCAGTTCAACAAGTTGTTGCTAAAATGCAAGAACAAAATATAAATGCTGTTGAAAAAAAAGAACAAACTGATACTGATACATCACAAGAAATCCAACAAATAACAGAAGAAGTTCAAAAACAAATGCCATCTAACAAAAAGATTGATGTTGAAATTGATCCATTTAGTGGAATGGCAAAAATTTCTGATTTGGAATTATTCAAACTTAATAGTGCAGAATTAACTCCGGCTGGCAGACAATTTTTAGGTAAATTTTTACCTGTATATTTTGATGCAGTACTTAATTCAGATTTAAAAAAATATATAACATATATTATTATTCAAGGTCATACGGATTCTAATTTATTTAGAGGTGCGTATAGTCCTGAGCAACAATATATGAAAAATATGAACCTATCAATGAATCGTGCATATAATGTTGCTCAATACGTATTCGTTATATGTAAAGGAAAACCTTATTATAAAGATTTAACTCATATAATAAGAGTTGAAGGTGCAAGTTTTAGTAAACCAATCATGGTTAATGGAAAAGAAGATTACAAACAAAGCCGTCGTGTAGAATTACGATTAGTACTTAAAGAACAAAAACTTGAAGTATTACATCAATTCTTAAGACAAGGCACAGGTGCAAAATATGAAAAGCTTTGATGAAAAATTAGTTTTAGAAACTATCAATATGATAAGATTATACAATCTTGATATTAGAACAGTAACAATGGCAATAAGCCTTAGAGATTGTATTGATAGAGATATAAATATTTTATGTAAAAGAATAAGAGAGAAAATTCTTAAATACTCTAAAAACTTAGTTAAATATGCTGAAGAAATCGGTGATGATTACGCAATTCCTATAGTAAATAAACGAATTGCAGTAACTCCAATATCAATTATCGGAGAAGCTTGCGATAGTTATGATTACGTAGAAATTGCAAAAACTCTTGATGATACAGCAAAAGAAGTTGGTGTTGACTTCGTTGGTGGTTATTCAGCATTAGTTGAAAAAGGTTGTACAAAAGGTGACTTAGCATTAATTGAATCTATTCCTGAAGCATTAGCAACAACAAGTAGATTATGTTCTTCTGTAAATGTTGGTAGTTCAAAAGCCGGCATCAATATGGATGCAATTTTAAAAGTTTCTAAAATCATAAAAAAATCAGCAGAATTAACAAAAGATGAAGACGGTCTAGGTGCTGCGAAATTCGTATGCTTCTGTAACTCAGTTAGTGATAATCCATTTATGGCTGGTGCATACTGTGGTTTTGGTGAACCTGAATGTGCATTAAATGTCGGTGTTTCTGGTCCAGGAGTTGTTAAAGCCGCAATTCAAAACTTGGGCAAAGATGCTGATTTAGGAACATTAGCAAAAACTATTAAACAAACTGCATATAAAATCACTTCTACTGGTGAACTTGTTGGAAGACATTTAGCAAACAAATTAGATATACCATTTGGTGTAATTGACTTGTCACTTGCTCCGACACCTGCAATTGGTGATAGTGTAGCAGAAATATTCCAAGCAATGGGATTGGAACATGCCGGTGCTCACGGAACAACTGCTGCATTAGCAATGTTAAATGATGCTGTTAAAAAGGGCGGTATTATGGCAAGTTCTTATGTTGGTGGTTTATCAGGTGCATTCATTCCTGTTTCAGAAGATGCAGGTATGATTGAAGCCGCAACAAAAGGTTATTTAACATTTGATAAATTAGAAGCAATGACTTCTGTATGTTCTGTAGGTTTAGATATGATTGCTATTCCTGGAGATACTCCAACAACAACAATCGCTGGTATCATTGCAGACGAAATGGCAATTGGTATGATTAACAAGAAAACGACTGCTGTAAGACTTATCCCAGCCGTTGGCAAAAATGTCGGTGATAAGGTTGTATTTGGTGGCTTATTAGGTGAAGCACCTATAGTAAATGTGAATAACCTTTCATCAGCAGATTTCGTTAACCGTGCCGGCAGAATTCCTGCTCCAATTCATAGTTTAAACAACTAATATAAAATAATAATATATAACTTATTAAAATAGCAAAATTTTTTTATTTAATACGTTATATTAAATACGTATGTATTCTATGAAAGGGAAATAGCATGGAAAAAGTTTCATATTCACCAATTAACACGTCATTAGAACCAAAAAGTAAAACAACAGCACAGTATGCACCAAACCAAGTTGATATGAAGGATTTGTATTCAGAAAAAGAACTTGATGATATGGTATCAAAATTTGATTGTTTACATAAAAATATGATTGGTGGAAATGAAAAATGTGAATTTGACATGGTTTATCTTCCAACAACAGAAAGTGTTATAATCAATAACAAAAATATGACAAATGATACTGTTGAAATACATAAAGATGGTAAAGCCATAAGTGTTGGCAGTTGGCATCAAAAAAAATTAGACGGTGATTATTCTGATATATTAAAAGATGTTCAGACAAGAAACGAAGCAAACAATAAAGCAAAAGAAACGAAAGTTACTAACCAACTAGACTCAATGGCAACACTCGGCAAATCACAAGTGATTAAATAAAAACAAGGTGATAATTTTCTAGACTGTAAGCCTTATATAGATATAACGGCTCATATTTTAAATCAAATGAATAAAAAACTACATTATAAAAACAAAAAAGACTCCGATATGGAGTCTTTTTTAATAATGGGGCGGATAGTGGGATTCTGCTCGAACTTTTTAATAAAACTTTACATCCGATTTTAACCTCTATTAGAATGCTTCCGTTATATTTTGAAATAAAAAATTATATAAGTGGGGTTGAAAAATAAAAATAGATAATTTATAATAAAAACACAGGGTGGTAGTTTCTCAAGCTACCGGATGCCTTGTAGGAAGTCTAACGGTTCTTATCTTTTATGATGAGAGCCGTTTTTTAATATGTATAAAATCAAAAAGATTAAAAATAATGTTATATTGAAATTATCCATATCGACCCCCTTTCTAGTCGGGGAACTAACCCGAAAGTCTAACTATAATGTGTTGGTCAGTTTCCATAGAAAAGGCATCTTTTACCCTGTGCTAAATTATTCAAAGTTCAAATTGATTTCTTGCTAAAAATAATTATACAATAAATATGTTAATAAAAAGATGTGAAATTGATGGAATTACTGTTGATATTAAAGTAGAGGATGGAACATCAACCAAAGAAGAACAAACTTTAGCTCTTATAAACTTATTAAAATTTTTAGTAGAAGGTCATATTGATAGTTTAGTAAAAAACAATGCTTCAAAAGAAGAAGTAAAAAATTATAAAGAATTGCTAGAACTAATCAATAATTATCTTGAATATAAACAACAACTTTAAAGAGTTCGAATCCCATTATGGGATAGTATGTTTTTAAAATTTCGTTCGAACCCTGAAAACCCTTATCATTCCTAATAAAAAAGCACCCGAAGGTGCTAATTCTAATAATGGGGCGGGAGATGGGATTCGAACCCACGAATATCGGAACCACAATCCGAGGTCTTAACCACTTGACGACACCCGCCATCAAACTTTCTTATTTTATTATATCAAATCAATTTTTTTCTACAAGTATTTATTTTATAAAAAAGACCGAGTCAACAAAACTCGGTCTTTTTCAATCATTATTTTAATTAACTTAGTTAATTCGTTGGAACATATAACCAATTCCTCTTGCAGTCAAAATCAACTCAGGATTTGTTGGATCAGTTTCCAATTTAGAACGTAATCTAGAAATATGAACGTCAACAACACGTGTATCAATTCTATGATCTGCTGGATAAGACCATACATGTTGCAAGATTTCGTTTCTTGAATATGCTTGACCTGAATTGTTTACCAACAATTCTAACAAACTAAATTCCATACCTGTTAAACGAATTCTTTCGTTCTTTCTATAAACTTGACGTCTTGCTGTATCAATTTTGATATTACCTGTAGTAATAACGTTCTTAGCAACTGCTTTACCACCTGTAGGAACAACAACATTCTTATCTGAAGTTCTTCTCAATACGGCTTTAACACGTGCTTCTAATTCTTTTGGGCTGAATGGTTTGATTACATAATCATCTGCACCAAGTTCCAAACCAGTAATTCTTTCAGAAACATCACCTAATGCTGTCAAGATAATAATAGGTACATCTGATGTTCTTCTAATTTCTCTTGTTACACCATAACCGTCCATTTTTGGCATCATTACATCTAATACTACCAAATCTGGGTTTTCTTTGTTAAACACTTCTACTGCTTCTTCACCGTCTTCTGTTACAACAACATCGTAACCAACCATTTTTAAACGGGTTTCTAAAATCCTTCTAATACTTGCCTCGTCATCTGCAACTAATATTTTTTGACGAGTTGATTCTTCTTGGATTTCTTCATTTTCAGTCATATTACCATCCTTTAAATTTAAGACTAATTATTACAAAACATTTACTTTCGTTTAGAAAATTTAATAAATATAAACATATCTTAATATAATTGACACAAAATTGCAAGTATTTTTTTGTTAAATACTACATTTTTACGATTATTTTCCAGATACATCTTTTATACCTTTTCTTCGTAAAATTGATGCCAATTGCATATACAATTCTTTATTTTTAGCAGATTTATCAATATCACTTGCTTCTTTAATATATTCAAATGCATCTTCATATTTTCCAATTGTTTGATAAAACTCACTCATTTTTACATACAATTCTGCATTTGCAACATCTAACGAAATTGCCTTTTTTAAACTTTCTATCGCAAAATTTACGTCTTCTTTCTCAAACAAAGCACAAGCATTATAATAATAACCCTCATAATGATTAATATCTAATTCAATCAAATCTTGAGCAGAATCAAACAATGCATCGTAATCTTTCTTTTCCAAATTCAATTCTGCTTCCAAAACTTTTGCATAATAATAATTAGGATATTTCTCAACCAATTCTTTAACCTTATTATTAGCTTCATCATATTGTTTCAATTTAAGCATTATACGAACTAAAAACGATTGATATTCAAAAGATTTAGAATTTAGTTCTATCGCTTGTTTAATAATAGTTTCTGCTTGTTTATACATATCCAAATTAAAATATATTCTTGCCAAAGACGACAAAATCAATTCATTTTCTGGATGTTCTTTCAACAATTTTTCTAATTCAATTTTTGGAGTTGCCAAATCACCTTTTTCAGCTTTAATCACTTGCAACAACACTTTTGAATCAAAATATTCAGAGTTCAAATGTGCTTCTGCATTTTCATAATCACCTGAACGATATAATAAATATGCCAATGAATAATGATAACTTTCATCCATTGGATTCAAACATATTGCTGTATTAAAAGATTTTTTAGCCTCATCAAACCAACCTTTTAAATAGTATGCTTGTCCCATATTAAAATAATATTGTGGATTTTTAGAATCTTTTTCTGAAGCACTTTTAAAATATTCAATAGCCTCATCTAATTTCAATTCATCTAATTTATTTAATCCTATGTAATTTAAACTTTCTGCGTTTTCTGCGTTATTTTCTTCCAATTTTTTAAAAACCTCTTTTGCCTTATCCATATCTTTTTGTTCATAATATATTTTTCCAGTTAATTCATAAACTTTTTCCTTATAATCCGTTTGCAAATTGTCTGGAACTATATTATTTAATACATCTATTGCTTTATCAAATTGTTTCAAATTATATAATGCTAAAGCATATTTATATTTACACTCAATATCCTCAATATTTTGTGTATATAAAACGATTGCATCATACTTTTTACGATATTCTAATATTTTTACTAACTCTAACAAATCTGTTTCTGATTCGGTTAACGAATAAATTTGTTTTGCAATTCGTTCTGCGTCATCAAAATTTTTATCCGACAAATAAACTTTTCGTAAAACAGATAAACTACTTGTATGATTTTCATCTATTTCCAATGCTTTTTCAGCATAATGTATTGCCCTTTCATTATTACCAAGCAAAAAATACAAATCTGCCAACTCGGCTAAAATTTCAATATCATCACCTTCGGTTGACATAACCTTATAATACAATTCTATCGCTTGCTTATAATATCCTTTTCTCTTCAATTCAAAGGCATCAATCATATAATTTTTCATTATTTTTTAAATCCAATTTTTTTATGTTTTTCATCTGCTGGTGCTGCTTGTTTATTAACAATAATAAGCATTTCATCTTTACCAGCCATTTTCAAGTTATTTCTTGCAATTGATTCCATTGCTGCAGTAGTAGAAAAATTTTTAATATCTTTTTTTAATTCTTCATTTTTTATTTCTGCAATTTCTTGTTTGGATTTCAATAACGCAATTTTTCTATGATACGAAACAACCTTTGTTACATTAAGCAACGCACTAAAAGACATCTGCACTAAACAAATTAACAATATAATCGTTAAAAATGAATAATAAAATTGAGTATGATGACGTCTTTTTGCACTCTTTTTCTTAACTTTATCTGCTAAATTATTATCTGTTTTTTCTTTTTTAGATTTTTTTTCCATAACATAATTATATATAATTTTTCACTCGATTACAACCTAATTCTAGTAGAAAATTCTATCGCAGAATTAACTTTTCCACCAGCATAATATGAATTTGTTATACCTAACTCAATTCTAATCAAATCAGGAGTTTTTTGCCATTGAGGAGTATAAATTATTGATATTCTATTTTTTTTAACATCACTATTTACATATGCTTGAACTGTATCACGAATAACAAACGACTTTGATAATTTTATCTCAGGTGCGATTTGAACAAGTCTATCATCACTAGAATATTCAATATTTCTTTCACTTGTTACGACACCACCAGTTATAGCAAAATATTTAAAATCATATCTAGTATATAAATTCATAGTTGTTTGCAATTGAGATGTATCTATACCTGACGAATAATACGTTCCGTAAGAGAAGTTTCCAACTTGCTCTTGAACATAACTCCATACAGGTGCAATAATATATTCTTCACCTGATAATCTAGATGCAGTTGAAAGAGCACTTCTTGCTGGTACATTTAAACCTGTTGTATAAACTTTTTTTTCATTAACAGGAATAACCATATTTGCTGTTTTTAAACGAATTTTTGGTTTTTCTATATTGTGATCTAATTCAATTTCACTACCAACATTTGCACCCTCATCGTAAATAACAGAACCTTTCAACTCTACTTCTGCAGGAAAATATAAATCATCATATTTTTGTGGTTCAGATGTTTCAATTGTTGGGGTTTCCTCTGGTAATACATGATGAATTGTTTCAACGGCTTTAGGTTGGTCAATCTCTATCGCAAAAACTGACGGAACCAAAACAAATATAAAACATAACAAACAAATATACTTTCTCATAAATACATTCTAATTCATAACAATGGGGTTTTCAAGTAATAAAAAAGGCGACACCCAGATTCGAACTGGGGGTAAAAGCTTTGCAGGCTCCTGCCTTACCACTTGGCCATGTCGCCTCACCTTCTTTTAATATCCTATTGAAGATATAAACAAATGTCAATAGTCGATTAAAATAATGTAACTTATTTATATTTTTATTTACTATTTTCCTTTATTTTAAACTTCCAAAAATATTCTCATAATGCTTGTGCTATAATCATAGTATGAATATTATTCAAGAATTTGATACAATTGCAGCAATTTCAACACCACTTGGTACAGGTGGTGTCGGTGTTATTAGAATATCTGGTGACAAAAGTTTCGATATCGCTGCAAAAATATCAACAAAAAAAGAATTCAAACCAAACTATATTACGCATGCTTGGATTTTAGATAATGACAAAAAAGTTGATGAAGTAATTATTCTTCCATTCAAAACACCTAACAGTTATACCGGTGAAGATGTTATAGAAATTCAATGTCATGGTGGTGTTAATATCGTTAGAAAAATTCTTGAATTAGTATTAGCAAATGGTGCTAGACATGCTGAAAAAGGTGAATTTACTAAACGTGCATTTTTGAATAAGAAAATGGACTTATCTCAAGCAGAGGCAGTTGCTGATTTAATCCATTCAAAAACAAAAGATTTTGTTATAACTTCTGCAAAAAATCTTTCAGGAGTTTTAGCGACAAAAATTAGTGAAATTAAATCCTCAATATTTGAAGTTTTATCAAAAATAGTTGCAGGTATTGATTTTCCAGAAGATGTTTCAGAACCTGAATATGAATATTTAATTTCTGAATTTGAATCTTCTATCTCTAAAATAGAATCAATCCTATCCTCTGCAAACACATCAAATATATTAAGACAAGGGGTATCTGTTGCTATAGTTGGACGTCCCAATGTAGGTAAATCCTCATTATTTAATACATTACTAAATCTTGATAGAGCAATCGTTACAGATATTGCTGGAACAACACGAGATGTACTTAAAGAAACTCTTGATTTTGGTATCCCTATCACATTAGTAGATACAGCCGGTATCAGAGATAATGAAGATGTTTCAAAAGTAGAAAAAATTGGTATTGAATACTCAAAACAATCTATTGATGATGCTGACTTAGTACTATTCTTATATGATGCTTCAACTGGCATGACAGAAGAAGATAATGCTATTTGGGAAATTGCAAAAACAAAGAAAAATATTAGAATAGCCAATAAAGCAGATTTAAAAGACATAGAAACAAAAGATTTAAAAATATCAACTCTTACAAAAACTGGTATAGAAGAACTTAAACAACAAATTAAAAATATCGTTTGCGATGTAAATCCCGAACAACTTGAATTTTCAACAAATTTAAGACAACAAAACTGTTTACAAAATGCTAAACAATCTCTTGAAAATGCACTTGAAGCCGCAAAGAGAAACGAACTTCAAGACCTTATATCAATCGATGTAAAATCAGCATTACTTGCTCTTGAAGAAATAACAGGTGAAGTTATCACTGATGATATTTTAAACAACATTTTTGAAAACTTTTGTATTGGAAAATAAAATCCAAACATTATGAGATAAAACTATGGCAAATTTATTTACAGAATTAGAAAAACAAAACAAACAAGTTCCATTAGCAGAATTATTACGTCCTAAAACACTTGAAGAATTTTTAGGACAATCAAATGTTATTGCAAAAAATTCTCCACTAATGAATTTAATAAAATCACAAAGATTATTTTCACTAATATTATGGGGGACACCAGGTTGTGGGAAAACAACACTTGCCAGACTAATTGCAAATCAAGTTAATGCTAATTTTGTAGAATTATCTGCAGTATCATCTGGAATCAAAGACATCAAAGACACCGTTACACAAGCAAATGAATGCCTAAGAGCAGGACAAAAAACCATTTTATTCATTGATGAAATTCATCGTTATTCCAAAACACAACAAGATGTTTTATTACCGTACCTTGAAGATGGAACATTATATTTAATAGGTTCTACAACAGAAAATCCATCTTTCCAAGTAGCACCAGCCCTAATCTCAAGAGTACAAATTATTCGATTAAACTCTATTGATGATGACAGTATGGCTAAAATTATTAATAACGGTTTTAAATACTTAGAAAAACATCACCAGCCAATTGAATATGATGAAGAAGTTACAAAATTTATAATAAATAATGCTAGAGGTGATGCAAGAACAGCATTAAATATGGTCGAAAATTCATACTTCGCAAGCAATTTCGCAAACAATTATAGACAATTATCTGTTGAAGTGCTAGAAAGTATTACACAAAAAAGAAACACAAGATATTCAAGACAAGAACATTACGATTTTGCCTCAGCATTCCAAAAAAGTTTAAGAGGCAGTGATGCTGATGCTGCAATATATTATTTAGCCAAAATGATTGAAGCAGGCGAAGATCCAAGATTTATTGCAAGACGATTAATTGTTTGTTCATCTGAAGATGTTGGCAATGCTGATCCACAAGCATTAAATATTTCTCTAAATGCGTACAAAGCAGTAGAATTGTTAGGACTTCCAGAAGGCAGAATACCACTAGCACAAGCAGTTATTTATGTTGCAAAAGCACCTAAATCAAATCAAGCAATATGTGCTATAGACAAAGCATTGTCAGATATACATAACGGATTAGACTTTCCACCACCTATGCATCTAAGAGATGCTCATTATAAAGATGCAGCAAAATATGGTTTTGGTTTAGATTATATATATAGTCACGATGCACCAGATGTAAAACAACAATTTTTACCAGATGAATTAAAAGATAGAACCTATCTTAAATAAAAAATCCCCAAATAGCAGAAAAGACAGACGCTGGTACATCTGTCATTTCAATTGTGAATATGAATATCAAAGAATTTGCGATTTAAAACTTTTG